>Ga0268261_10000313_pt1 | contig 30049 bp, 16 predicted proteins | sample TergutNc150P1_FD_190353 | JGI IMG/M metagenome (GOLD analysis project Ga0268261, IMG submission 190353) | Nasutitermes corniger P1 segment gut microbial community from laboratory colony in Florida, USA - Nc150 P1 (SPAdes) (version 2) | ecosystem: Host-associated > Arthropoda: Insects >... | reverse complement strand
TACAATATAAACCAAAAGGACGAAGACACATAGGACGACCGAGGAAGAGATGGAGGGACCAATTTCATTTTGAGGATACAAGGAACAGGAATCAAACCTAATCCTTCCTGAACATGATGATGATGATATCAGATCTTTGCTGCCAGCATACTGACTGACACTGGCCTCTTAACTTGGTTTGATTTAAATAGGCCTATGAACTTCAAACATCATTTAGCACAAACACGAGAATGTTTTGTAAACTAATGTAACATGCTCTAAACACTGATAATGTACTTCGTCTGCGATAGTACAAAATTTCAAACCACTGTTTTTTCGATCTTATCAACGCCTAGCACTTAATCCACTGGCAGATAAGGCCAGTAGCTCATTGGGAAAATGTAGTTCAGGAATGCATGAATATCAAATTCTTACACCTTATAAACTGTGTTATAAGATTTCAGATATGTTATAAGAACGTCGTATGTAATACAGTTTACCCAAACGAATTGTGTTCCGTCTAAAATTACGAGTTTCTCAACCGTTCACTTCCTGGTACTTCACAATGTCACCATGTTGGAAGGTTACGGACAATGGGGGAAGTAAAATCAGCTGATATAGTAAAAGCTTTCGCAGCGAAGAACTGTATTAAGCCGGTTTACTTTGAAATATCAGTGTACTGCTGAAGGTTGTTACAGCTGTATTTTCATTAATATTATTTACATAAGGGAATAAGAATTATGCACGCAAGTTTTGTGTCCTAACCTCATTCTAAAATAATATTGATTTTTATCATGTTGCTCTTATTTTCCAGCTGCTGATATTCTGTGTATATTAACAATGCACGGAATTTTAGTGCCATATGTACTAATAATTGGATTATTCTCTATCGTACTCTTTCTGTATGGTTTCTTTCCAATGAAGAAGTATGATGGAAGGATAGCGACCGAGGGTAGCTTACCTGAAACAGTCGCAGATATTAGGTAACTGTGTAATAGAAATGCAAGATTCTCCTTTTCCAGTATGTTCAGTTTTTGACGTTTGTAATGTTCTGTTTGATTGTTAGACTTAAAATTGGTTCCGCTACATTGCTGCTCAGCTTTATTATTTAGTATTTGAGTTATATTGGATCGAATTTTTCAGAATCAATGTTGATGAACTTTACAAGCCTTCTGTTGGACGATTAGTTATAATGGTCATTGATGCTCTTCGCTGGGATTTTGTGGAAGGTGCAGAAGGGCGCATGAATATGCCATACACAGCATCGTTAATTGATGGGAAGAAGGCATGTTTACTGACTGGAAAAGCCAGGCCACCAACAGTGACGATGCCTAGAATCAAAGTAGGATCTGCAGTTCACCTCTTCATTAATATATGTAGTAAGAAAGTGCACATGAAGAACCTTTGCATGCAGGAGTGAAGCATGCTTAATTATGCTAGGCCAGCGGTATTGCTAATGGTACTGCATATTGACACAAATCATCAAATATTCTTGTCTGTTTTTGGTCAGAATAGGTGGCATAGTTTTAAAAATCTCATTGAATGCTTCATTCTGCAAAGATGATAAATGATGCTCAAACATTTACCTCTTTTCAGGCCATGACAACTGGAACTGTACCTAACTTTGTAGATGTTGCTCTGAATTTGGGCAGCAGTAAAATCTTGGAAGATAATTTATTGCTTCAAGCAAAACATCATGATATGAAGTTAATTTTCTATGGAGATGAAACATGGTTAAAACTGTTCCCTAATGTATTCAACAGAAGTGAAGGAACTACATCATTTTTTGTTTCTGACTTTACAGAGGTAAATAACTTAGTATATTTAATATTTTACATTAAAATTAAAGAAAAACAAGGGGTTGGATTAAATATAAACTTTAACTGAAAAAAGGAACAAATTTAAATTACTTTTTTTCTTTCTTCTCCTCTTTTCTTTTTCTTCTTCTTCCATGCAAGCAGCATCTGATTACAGATTTTGATTGCATATCAGTTTTTCACTGACATATTTGGGATGATGGGTAATGATGATATTGGTATGACCAGACATAATGTACCAACAACCAGCACTTTTTGTACCCAACTATTCACTTGTGTACCTCAGACTTCTTTTTCAAATACCTTCCTTTTGTAAACAAAGAGAGGTGCCACTACCCTGTACCATTATATCTTTTTGGGGGAGTGTAACCAGCCAGAGCCCATTGTTTAAGTCTTGGACTAAGCATCCAAAAGATCAGACAATAAACTGGTGATTTGGTTTTATCTGATTTATATAATAATGTTGAAATTTTTCAAAATTATATTTTTCAGAACTTTTGGAATGTGCAGACAGAGTTTGTAGTTCAAATCTGTAATTGTTATTTGCAAGTAAGACATGTTCATAATAAGGAAGAGTTTTATTAACCCTTTAAACCCCGAGTTAAATTCCATCTGCCATCTGCTGGCATTATTAGGAGCTCGTCCTATTCTCCACATTAGCAGGATAAGGGTTAAACCTCGTATATATGAGCCAGCTTGCTTGTAGGCTGGCTCTTTCTTAGAAGGAGTGGAAAGCGAACATTTTTGAATACTTACTTGACCACTGAAGTCTGGTGAACACACAGTATCACTGTTGATACAGATTTGAGCAGTTTGGTTCACTTGCATTTGTAAGATCACACCAACAGCATTAACATTAGCTGACCACTATTCTAAATAAATTTAACTATTTAGTAACAATGGCTTGATTTCCCCCCATAAATATTCCCATGAGAGATTTCTCATATTCACCACTGAGAGGGATGGAAGTTTGTAACCATAAGCCAAGCATTGTAAGGGGATGGTTACACACACACACACACATTCACATGCACGCACACGCACACGCGCGCGCGCACACACACACACACACACACACACACACACACACACACACACACACACACACACACACACACATATATTTATTTATTTATTTAAGAGGGTGGGGAAAGGCTGGATTTAATGATGTGGTTGTGCTGTGAGACACTAGGGTTCCTTAAAGTTTATTTTGACATAGTGTTTTTATGATTTCCCACACTAACTCCTGACAGATATTGAAGATATGTGAAAAGAGTGTATATTAGTGTCACCCTGCCACTATGGAACTAGGAGCAAATATAAAGGTAATTAATGAAAGAGGCAGCTGATAGGAAAGATTAAAATCATACTGTGATTGTCATTTGCAGTTTTCATCCATAGAGATGGACACAAAACCAGGAGTGCTCAACCATTTCTCATACACGTAGCAGTAAAATACCCAATGTTTCCTGAGTACCAGTACACTCATAGCTTTACTTTGTATGGTGAAACTAATAGTCTACAAGTCTAATGCATGCATAACATTTTATTTGCAGTATAAAAATTAACACTTTTCTGTCATATTTTAATATATTCGTATTCATCCACACTGAACATTTGCAGTGGAACCTTATGCATGATGTTCAATGAAGTAATTCAAGTAGTCAGAAATCTACCATTCTTTCAGCTTAATATATAATGTGGAAACAGTGTAACTGTAGTTTATGTATCAAATAAGACATGTATATAGATATATAGTAACATTCATCACAAACTCTTTAGTCAATAAAAAGAAATTAAAAGTGTCAGTAATTTAAAGTAGTAATTCTGCCTGTGGTGAAATAATATTCATAACCACTACCACCTTCATGATAATTACCATCTGTGAAAAGTTGTAGTGAACTGTTCTGATTCAGTGATTGAAATCAAAAGTGGTCTGTCCATCTTTTTTATGATCTATCTTTTCTGCTCCTACCTTTTGCTGCATACTTGGGGCAGATGTGCTTTCATTTGTTGTGTCTGGATGACTGAACCAAATTGATATTCAGCATATAGGCACCGAACATAATGTAATATAATGCAGAGAGGCCGACATAAACTAAGCTGGTTGAGAGACAATATACAGAGCTGTATCAGCATCAATTCTAGCTTATAAGAAAGGATATTAGGTTTTTCACACACTGTATTTTTTTAGGTGCTAGAAATGGTTCCTTCGGCTTGCCAATACATGTAGCATCTAACACTGTGACTGAAGACTTACTTCAGACATGGTGGTATTGTGGCTGAAGGAAACTTACTGATTTTTACCTGTTTTATGTGGTAAGCTAGCGAACAGGAAGTGACAAATGATTTTGCTAGATAAATCTAGGACCCTGTATGAGGACTGTATGTAATTGGTATGACAGTATAATGTTTAATCCTAGTATTGGTTGTTTATTTGAGGTTGATGATAATGTGACAAGACACTTGAGTACTGAGCTGGGTAAGGAGGACTGGAGGATAATGGTTCTTCATTATCTGGGACTGGACCACATTGGACATGTTGAAGGCCCATATAGTCTTCTTGTGAGGCCCAAACTACAAGAAATGGATCATATTGTGAAGAGAATTCATCAGAGATTCATAGCATGGGTAAGAAGAAATAAATAGGAAGGTGTTTTAAATTCTTGGGTGTGCTTTGTGCTTGTGTCCAGGGATGGTACACTGCCAGCACCAACCATTTTTTTGTGCCTTCATAAGAACTTTTGGATTTAACTTTCAAATAAGCCCTTGAACACAGTTGCCTAAAAAATACTGTCTTTTACAGACATACTCTTTATCCATGTTTGTAAAGTTTTTTGAAAAATTTCTGGAACCCATCATTTGCTATTTCCTACATTATAGTATTTGGTGATTTGATGCTACTGGATATCTATTCCATTCTCTAAATAACATACCTTCAGGTGATGTTTATTCATCAAAAGAAAGAAAAATCTAGTGTTACAGTACCATGAGGGTACTTTGGGTGGGGAAGCATCATACTACAATGTTGCCAAATGGCTGCTGAATAAGCATAATAATAATGTGCCACGGTATTTTTAGACAAGAACTTATTTTATAATTTGTGAGGTTAATTGCCTCCTGACAATATTTGAACATCTGTTTATGCTTCTCCTTGTTGCCTGTAGTGCCACATGGGGAAATTTGTGGTTCATGATTCCATCTCAGTCAGAAAAAGTGTTCCAGTGCTGCATTCCCTCTGCAGTGATCCTGCCAAGACTTTGTGACTTTCAACAGTAATGCATACTTTCACATGTAGGATTGTTATTCACTGGGCAGTTGTACAAGAAATGTTTGGTTTTATCTCCTGCGATTATCTAGTAGATAAAGTTTGGATTATGTGTTAATGACTGCATCTGGTCTGGTCCAATTCAAGTTGGTGCTTACCAACATTGCAGAGGAACCTGCTGCCCCTCTTTGCAAGTACCTCTGAAACAATGGGAACTATTAACCAGACTACAAGGTGTCATAACCTAGAAGACTGCAGTAACCATACCACTGGGTTTCATGTTGTCATCACATGGGTCTGTGGGAGCATTATTATGTGATGTGTTTGCAGAAGGCAACATGAAAAGTTTGAACATGTTAGACGCACAGCTGCACTGCCATTAGAATTGCTGAGTTCAACAGAAAGACAAGCTGTGTAACGGCCCGAAATTAGATGACCAATTCCATAATGGCATGTCTCAGAATAAATGAGGTAACTAACTGACTCCAAGGACCAGAGTACCTCTTGCAAAGCCAATCATTCCTAACTTAGTCAAGAAACTCCTTGTATTCTATAGAACTCTTCGTCACTGCACTCACAAGAGCCCGCCACTTGTCCCTGTCCTGAGCCATATTACCCTAGTCTACGCTGTTCCATCCTATTTCTTGAAGATCCATTTTAATATTATACTCCCATGTGTGGCCAGGTCATCCAAGTGGTCTCTTTCCTACAGGTTACCCCACCCAAACCCTGTCTGAACTTCTCACCTTCCCTGTACGTGCCATCTCCCACACTCTTCTCATTTTTATTGGTTTTATCAGCCACATAATTTTTGATGAGGAGTACGATTATGAAGCTTCACACCAATGACCTCAAGTTCCCTGTGAACACATCTTTCTCAGTCCCACATGTCTTCCTCAGCATCCTACTCTTGAGCACTCCTCAGCCAGTGCTCTTCTGTCACTATGACAGACCAATTTTCAAACTCATATAAAGCAACAGGAAACATTAAACTTCTGCATTTTTAATCTTTAAATTTTTAGATAGCCTAGGGTAAGGCAAAAGATTCTGGACCAAATAGTAGCAATGTTCAACTTTAAAGCCAGGGAGTTACTTTTTGATGATCCTCTATACTTATAAAATTTAATAGTAAATCCTGCACCATTTATTTCTACAGGAAAAACATTTTGGTTTTCCATCACTGTTGGTGGTTTGTGGAGATCACGGTATGAAAAATTCAGGGAGCCATGGTGGAGCCTCTCTAGAAGAAGTTCTAGTACCACTGGTTTTTATTGGTAATATTTGCTCAAGTGATCTGTCCAGGTAATTTTATTTATAAACTCATATTGCTAATGAGCTCATATTGTGTTCAGGTTACTTTATCAGAGTTTAGTTTGTTATACTAATAAATCTTGTAGGTCTGCTATGTATGTAAATTTCATCCTTAATATCAGAAACATATTTAGAGTTTAAAAGAAAATGAGAAATATCGGGTGTTATGAGGTATGGCAGTTGTTTTCCCGGATTGACTTTACTGCGAATATTTCTTTACACATAGCAGCTTAATGAGAGGAATCACCTTCAATGTAGTCCCCTTGAGCAGGCAGCAACACTTAGCTGAGTGATGCTGCCACTAGTAGAAACATTTTTTAAACTCATGTTGCAGAGTAACCTTTAGCATTGCCTTTGCAATGAACATCTTTGATGTCCTGAAATCTTTATCTCTTTAAGGCGAACTTTAATTTTTGGAAGACCCAAAAGTCACTGGGGCCTGATGTGGTGAATAAACAGGGTGGTTCAGTAAAACAATATGTTTTTTTGCTACAAAATACTTGATGGAGAGAGAGATTAGTGAGCTGAAGCATTGTCATGGTGGAGGAATCATTTGTTGGACCATAGTATGTCATGATAATGAAATGCAGAAGGTTACAATGGGCTGATCATGTGGTTAGCAAGAGGGAGACTAGAAATGCATATGGAATGTCTGTGGAAAAGTGACTTGTTAAACAGCCACCTGGAAAACTAAGAATGAGGTGGAAGGATCAAATTATGATTGAGCCAGAGAACATGAGTTGTGAAGATTAGAAATGAATAGAACTGGCTAAGGATTGTATTCAGTGGTACGCATTGTTATTGACTGTGTTGAACTATAGGGTTTGGCTAGCAAGGGGCTGGCTGTAGATTTTCAATTCTTAGCAGTCTGAGTCTGAATCTTTATGGGGGTAACTTGTTGGGAGGAGCATCTGTCTCTTTGAACTGAGAGGTCCATTGGCTTTCAAGACACACTGAAAACATCTCACTGTATCTTTAGAACAGATGGGTATTACCAGATCAGAAGAGGATGTATGTTGTTAGTATACCTATAGGCCTGAATAGGTTTTGATATTTGGCATACTGTATACTCACCAAGTTGCAAAGTGTTTTAGACATAAGCTGTAGACTTTAAGAATGTCAATATTGTTTTATGTTGTGGATGTTTTTGTACATTGAGATTTTTGTGAGATATAGTTAAAATACTCATTTGTCTCTGACCTATTGTAAAAGCAGGGAATCACTGGAATAACAGAAAGTAACTCATTTAGTTAAACATGTACTCATGACTGTAAATATTAAAATATCTTTAATGGCAAGTTTATGAAAGTAACAAAATATTTTTTCTAGTGTACAGATTAGAATAGTATAAAAAAAAACAAATTATAGAGTCAAATATAATAGTATAGGGTTTTTTTTATTTCAGTACCTAAAAAGTGGGGATTGCCTTATAATTACACATATAGTGTACATGTATAGTTGGTCTTATATGCAGGTACATCTTATATTCAAGTAAATATGGTATGTAGGGTGGCTTCAGGAATAATTTCTTATCTTATTTTACTAGTCAATCAAAATGTTTAAAATAGGTTACTAGAAGGTCATCTCCCAGTTGCAGCTCTCAAAAGCTGGGGGGCACAATGCAAGTTTAGCCCTGTAAGGACAAAATGTAATGTGTTTTATTTACAATCCCATTTTGTACCATGCAAGAAGCACTCTCCATCTTGGTTATGAAAACAAATTAGATAATGCTATATACTGAAAAAACATTGTTCTGATATCCATATAAAACACATTAATACACTGTGTGAACAGAACACAGAACTTTTTAATATAAAACCTGATGATGCACTAAGTAATTGCTCAGTTTTAAAGTGTTTATGATGTACACCAGTAGTGGTTAAAAGAAGGTTTCCTATTCAGTAAACATCTACTATTTTGGACTGGGTATCAAGCATAATGGCTACCATTTCTGTCTGATATTCATAGAGCTAAGCTTTGTTCCCCACTGCTACATATCCTGAAAGGGTTATCTGGTTTGTGTAGTAAAAGGTAAAGTTTACCCAGAAGAGACCTTGAAGGCCCAGAGGGGCAGTAGAAGTGTAGCTGTACCCTTTCTTTAACTTCAGTGCTAGATGGGGGTGGGTGGTCAATGCCACGCCCTGGCCGCTTTACCCTCCAGGAAACAGACCTGGTACCCTCTGTACAGGAGGCTGGATGTGCCCCAGGGCTGGTCTGAACAGGTGCAGAAAATCTTGGCCCCAACAGGATTCAATCTCCGGATTGTTCAGCCCACAGTGAGCCACTATACCAACTACACTATCCTGGCCCATGGTTTATATAGTAATCTGGGTAAACTATTGTCAAAGTTTAAGTTCCCCTGTGTTTCTTGGTTTCCTTAATAACACAGTATTCTATCATCTGGGATGCAGCGCCTTGTACATTCATACATTTCTATCAACAGGTATATTTCTAATGTGCTGCATTATATTACATCTCAGAAGACAGTAACTGTATACAGTAACTGTCATCATCATCGTCATGAGAAGCTCAGATATTACATTTTGTTAACTACAGAAGCTGCATAATATGAACTAAAATAGTGACATGGGGACTGAATGATGATTTTGGATGTTTCTGGAAAGAAAAGTTATAAAATTACTATTCTATTGCATGCCTGGAAGGACTGAGGAAAATTTATAAAACATGGCAAAGATAAAGAGAACAGTTTTTTGGGTTGTGATACCATGTAGTTCTGTAGATGGTTACCAATGTTACCAGTGTTTCAGAGGAGCATACTGCAACCATCTTCAATGCAGAAGATGGTAACCATTTACCAGGCTACATGGCATTGCATTCCAGTAAGATTATAGTCATAATTTTCAGTCTCATGGGAACCTGAAATCTTACCACAGTCAAGATATCCTATCTTATGGTGGAGATTTGATCTGGGAATCCACCAAAAAATGGTGAGATTTCTAATCAGCATACCATCACTTCTTCCTCAGTGGACAGTCTTGTAATGGAGCACCATGTCAATTAAGGGCTGTTCCACACCACAAAATCGCCATCCCCCGTGTCCCTGATAAGGTCTGTCTGCTCATTATCCCTATTTATTATACTGCAGTGCCCTTTATTAACAGAAACTTTGACCCCTAGAGTGGCCTGTATGATCTTAATGTTATCCATCTTCCATAATTTGCTATACACAGAGAAGATTTATTCAAACATATTGACTGGTAGATGTCTATAAAAAAAGTTATTCTAACATATTTTGGCTGACACACATATAGCTATCATCAGAAAGTACACAAAAAACCATATTTAGTTAAGAATATACAGGGTCAGAAAAACCTTGAAGTTTCATTTTCTTGGAGAGGTATATAAATGTATGTGCATATGCATACACACACGCACATGCATGTTCACACACACACACACACACAGTGATGTGGTCTGTTATTATCATCATTGCAGTGTGCCATTGTGAAGACCAGTGGTATAGCTAGAGTTCTGATGCATGGGGTGAGTAATCACAATAGTCATCCATAACAGAAATTATAACTTTAAAAAATTATAATCATTTATTGAATTTCCTTATATTTGGCCTAGTAGTTTAAAATTTCTTGATTTCAAACTTTTGCCATGTTCTGAATGTTGTATGCTTTCTTCTGGGTAATTCCCTGGTGTCTGAATTTTGTATGCCAACGTTTCGGAATACTCTGTCTGTTCCATCTTCACAGGCAGAAGATGGAACAGACAGAATGTTCCGAAATGTTGGCATACAAAATTCAGATACCGGGGAATTACCCAGAAGAAAGCGCACAACAGTTTAAAATTTGTTGAGCATAGAAAATTTTTCACTTAAAATATCATTTGGCTACCCAATTTTCTGCCCCTTCAACATGCTGCCCAAGGTGTCCACACCACTCATACTGCTCAGCTCTGCCCCTGGTGAAGACACAGTGCTTTACTAGATTATTCCACTTAACAGTTACCACATGTACATGCACCTTGTTTCAGTGGCATATGGAAAGATATGCTAACAGCATATGTGCCACAGATAGATTTAGTTCCCACTCTCTCTGTGCTGCTGAGTCTTCCAATTCCAACAACAAACCTTGGCAAAATGATTCCAGCACTTCTACACAACATGACAGTTTCACAGCAGCTGTATGCCCTCTACTACAACAGTAAACAAGTGGCTGCTCAGTTTGAAAACAACATTGTTAATAGTGCAACACAAGGTCAGTGAAAGTTCATATAAATACACTAGTTAAATTTAAATTATAATTTTGTCATCCATTTTGTATTAATCTCCTCCTCACTCTGAACAGTTTGTTCCTTTGTTTCATACTTTATTTTAACCCTTTGAAGACTGAAAACAGTGTGAATGTACTTTTCTTTCCAATGCTTCCCATTATCTGAAAGAGCATTGCTGTGTTTGAAGGTTCCTGTGATTCCCCTACAAGTCCTTCTTGTAAGAGCAGTATTTAAATGAAGGTGAGTCTAGAGCAGTGTAATACAACTTTTCATTGCCCAAGCACCATTTCAAAATCTCCAGAACCAGTACAGGCCACAAATGAATTGTTAACAATAAAAGCCTTACTTTTCAAGGAAAATTTATGTTATATGTGGCAATTAAAAGATTAAAGTTACTGTTAATTAATTATTAGTATTGTTGCAATAACACTAGTATAGTTACTAAATATAATTTAATTTTTACTACTTAATATTATTTTTAGGAATGGAAGAACATCACTGGGAGGCTTGCTGCTCTTCCTTTATGACTGACAACTTTTTAAAATAAATGTACATGTTTCTATTCTATAAAACAAGACTGAAATACACTTATACCAAGTGTTATTAGAGCTTATTCCAGTGGCTATGCAGTCTAAAGTGTAGGTCTGAAGCTGCTTGATTACTGGGAGTGTGGGTTTGAATCCTCCTGAAGACCTGGATGTTCATCTCTTGTGTTTGTTGTGTGTTATGCAGGTAGTTGCTTCTATGATGAGCTGATCACTGGTTCAGAAGAATCCTACTGCATGTGTGTGTGTGTGTGTGTGTGTGTCTAACTGTGTGATCTAGAAACCTCAGCAGAGAGGGGGCCTAGGCCTAAGTTCAGTTGGTGCACCACAGAAAATAAGTAGCATTAGAAGATACAGAAAACCAAAAGAGTACTCTCTCATCTGTGTTGGCTACATAGCACTGAATGGGAAGATGAAGATTACTGTTTTCTGGCATGTTACCCCGTGACATTTGATACTATTGACACCTTCAATACTAATTACATAAATTTGTTGCAGCAAGTTATTTAGAATATGTAGAGGCTATGATGCTTCATGCCAGCTGGATTAACTCCAGTAACTCATCTAAATCAGACTTGGCTGAGAGAATAGCAAGATTATACATGTCAGGTCTCACTGGTATGAGTTCAAAACTGGCTGACTCTCTGATAACATTTGATATGCCTTCATTGGTGGCAGCATCTGGGATCTTGTGGCAGGTGTGTAACTGTAACTGTGTACACGTGTTAGAACCTGAGGGTGAAATGTTGCTGACAAAGTGCTTGTCAGTAGACTTAATCCATTTCTTTATGATATAAACTTTTTCTCCAAAATCTTTACTTTCGCACCGTGCATGTTGTTATATTTATTTTATTTAAAACCAAATCATGCACTCTTTCTAAAACACACTCACATTCACATTTAAAACTCTAAATTGTTAAAAATGTTTGTAAAACACATAATCAAAACCCTACATGTTTCGGTCACAATTGTTTGACCATCTTCAGGGGGTCATCCTTCGTGCTTAGTGCTATTACTACCTTCTCTGCTTGCTTGCATCGTTTATTTGGTATGTGGCTGTATGTTGTCTATGTGTGTGCATGCCTGATGTACTTGTCTGTGGGATGTTTGGTTGTGAACTCACAACCAAACATCCCACAGACAAGTACATCAGGCACGCACACACATGGACAACATACAGCCACATACCAAATAAACGACGCAAACAAGCAGAGAAGGTAGCAATAGCACTAAGCACGAAGGACGACCCCCTGAAGATGGTCAAACAATTGTGACCGAAACATGTAGGGTTTTAATTATGTGTTTTACAAACATTTTTCTCCAACATCCATTTTAATGTTATTGTTTATAGTGAAATTTGGTCTTCAGCTACATAAGTTTGACATTTTCATGGTGGTAAAATTCATATTGTGGTTGCAGGAGTTATGACACAATGAACCATGAATTCTGGGGCAGTTTTTGTCTCCAAAATATTAATACCCTCTTATCACACTGCATGGTATCTTAACCCAGGGCACAAAAATATAAGTTGGTGTTAAATGTTGCATTTATATAAGAACAAAAGAGATCAAACTAATTTCTAAGGTTTTCAGAAAAGGGTTCACATTAAAATGCTGTAGTGAAGATCTGTCTCATTCATTCTGTTCTACACAAATGTGTGCATATGCACATGTGTGTGCATGCACCCAGAAAGGAGGGTCAAAAAGTGAAGTAAAGTGAAGTGGACTGAATAGAATTCTCAAATGTGTACAGTTTAAATACACAATGCACAATGTTGTGCAGTGACTTGACCAAACTGCAGAAGTGTGTTTTGTTGGGTGTTTAAGGCAAAATGTTGTGCACACCACAGATTGATTTAACACCATTATTGAATTAAGTGAGCTGCAACTGTGATTGTGTTAAGTGCCAGTGTAGTGATCAGGCATCACATTAACCATTGGATTCCCAGTCCATTTAAAGATGAAGAATATACTGACATCAATTTGATGGCCACATTTTTTGCCAAATGTGTAAGTGACCACTATGCATTCCACATTACATTCATACATCTAAATTGCATTTGTTGGTCCTTTAATATATTTTATGCACACTGACATATATTGTGTACATGGTTTTTGCAATTCAGGTGATAAGACTGCTGCAATGAAATACCAGTGATAATGTCCAGGGCATAGAGTTCCACATCAAAACACACTTTAAAATTAAGGTCAGAGTCTGCTGTGATATGACGTCGTGATTGTTAAAGTAGTTACTGACATTTTGGAGGAGCTTGCTGCCTCCATTTTCAGAGTCTAAGCATGCCATGAAGAATTTTTGCCAGAAAGAAGGGTATATTATGTAGATAAGGGTGATTTGGGTAGTAAGTCAATCAGAGTGGTGGTGTTAATGCAGTGGGTGTGGCCACAGATAGAACAGGCAGGAAGTAATGGGTAGCTGACAGTACAGAAAAGAAGTAGTTTTGTTTAAGATGTCATGGGTTGGTAGAGACACAGTTAAGCATGGTTGGTCTGGGATGTAGCTGGTAAGTGGACCCATGGGTAGTTACATGCAGTGACATGAAAGAGAACATGGGTATGTGGTCCTGAAAAGGACCGTAACATTGTGGTTGTACATTTTTGTGGGGAGGAGTGACCAAGAGTTTTTCTATGCCCTGCTCAAGACCAGGCCATCCTCCCTGTTTGTGTTGGAATTGAACTTGTTCTCATTTACCTTCCTGATGATTAGTTCCTTGTTCACCTGAATCCTTTTCTGAGCAACACTGAAGTTCAGCCAACTAGCTGCTGAAGCATCTGGCAGGTATGCTTGGTCCACTCATGGGGAACTCATGCCATTGTGTGAAGAACTGTACTCACATTGTTCACACATTTTGCTCTCTAAAGGCTGGATGCTAGGACATGATGCATGATTTCAGGTTTCCGCCACAATGTAGATGAGATCTGCACCCTTCTTCCTTCTTGAATTTCTTGGCCCTTGAAGTTTGGATCTGATAGGTTGTCCTGAAATGTTGGAAAGAAATTACCGCTTTACACCTCATAATATCTTAGAAGAGCGCAGATATCTAGGACATAATGGTCAGTTTTAGTGCACTCTTCCTCTTCACTACTGTGCTGATCTCCAGCACTGACCTTTTGAGGGTGCCACCATGACACTGTTTGACAACATCCTAACCTGTTTGCTACACCTTCAGCAGCCAGCTCTACAAACAGAAAAACAGAGTGGTGACAGGGTTGTCTCTTTCTGTCATGATTACTGATGACCACATGGAGGACTTTAATAATGATAAAGCACTGGATCAAGCAACCCATAGGCCCCTCTGCTGAGTACAGTATATGCACAACTTTTTACGATGTGGACCTCTGGTCTAGAGAAGCTGGACATGCTCTTGGTCCACCTGAAGTGACACCAGAACATTCATTTCACCATGGAGAATGAGTTATATGGCAGCCTTTCCTTCTCTGACACTTAACAGGAGACTGTGTGGCTCACTGTGTCACAAGATTTATCAGCAAGCCACTATTTCATTATTCTGGCTCATAGCACCACCTTCCTTTTTTGTGGGTACAGAGGGCCATGAGTGTCTTCAGGATGAGTTGCATTTTCTCATTGTTACTTTCAGGGAGAATGGATGCAGCCAGAGACAGAGTCTTTGGGCTCTCCGTGTACTCAAGAGGGTTGCTTAATTCCAGACTCTAGGCACGTACGGCATTCCCTATGATTGTGGTTAGGTCTGTATTTGGCAGACAAGTCAGTCTGTTTTGAGTAGGGTGAAAGATCACCAATAGCACTTCCATGTTGGACAATCAGACACAGTGGCTGGGGCAGAGAATAGCTGGAACAGGAACATCTCATCCAAATCCATAACATCAAAATCTTCCCTACCAAATTCCGTTACATGTACTATGTCATCAGGGAGGTGAGTGAGACTGAATCCTATCCCAGAAAGATGAACAAGGATTGGCTTTGTACTGAACAATTCATGGAAACCTGTCATTCAGTCCTGGAAGAAATGTATGAAACCTTTCCATGAGTATATATAACCTTAGCATTACAGTCCTTTTCAGGGCACACACATCTATGGTCTCGCCTTTCCTGTCACATCACTTAACTTCCTATTGCTGCACTTACTAACTACTCATACATCTGAGCTTATCCTTACTTAACTTCCTGTGTCTACCTCCCTATTACATCCTAAACTCCATCACTGCATTTCTGTACTGTCAGATATCCTTCAAGTTCTGTTCCATCTGCGGCTTAGACAGCCACATTAACAACACCACACTCACTGGCTTACAACTCTTCTTAGCTATACACAACATACCCCTTTGATCCAGTGCACCTACTCATTTTGACCAGCTTAAACCCTGAAGATGATGACAGCAAGTTTGTCTGAAGTGTCTGTAATTATTTGCCAAGTGACAAAACATCATATCCCAGGAGACATGAGTCTCCATCAACACTGATGCAGAACCTCATATCTTGCACATTTCAAAATGTGCACAGGTTTGTGAGTGTGAATGTTTTTTCCCACAAGTGAATACCAAGTATACAAACCATGGTTGGGAGAAAAGATGAATCTCTGATTGCAAAGCAGTAAAGTGTACATACAAGAGTATGCAGAAATTCCATGTAGACTGGTATTGCAGTGACACAGATATGGATGATTTTGTGTGATGATGGTATTTTTGTGTGTATCATCTTCAAAGAGTATAAAATCTTTTACTGGCAGGGCACACCATCCATGTACAATTTTATGAATGTTTCCAACTGTGGCTGCAGATTCTTCTGGACATTCTGTTCATGGACGAGATGTAGTTTAAAAATGATGGTATTAATAGCAGTAGGAATTCTGACTGTTGGGTGCAGTGAAAGCTGCATGACATAGTATAATGTAATTTTCAGCAGAGTTTCTGTTAAACATATGGTGTCAAAATTTAGGAAACTACCTTATCATATTTTATTGAAGGATGTTTATTAGCTGCTTATTTCAGAAATGTTATACAAAATGAACTAGTTGCTGATTTGTGGAAAGTGCTCCTTGCAACAAGGTGATGAACGTGGCTACAGCATACTGACAGTGAGGTAACAGAATATGCATGAAAGTAATCAAATAAGATGAACAAGAAGATATGGATGGGTGTCATGGCCAGCTCAGTCACCTGACTTAAACTTCTTACATTTCTTACTCTGGCATTGTATGTTGTGCCACAAAATTAAGCTGGAAACTTGGTAGCAGCTGGCTGAGGGCATAACCAAAATGGCTGGTGGCATAATATTTCAAGTGGAACACATTTACTGGGAACATGCATGGAGTGATGCCTGGCACTATGCATGAACTGTGATTTTGAAAATTTGAAGGTGTTCTAAACATTTGATACTAATAAAGTTTCACTGAAATATAAATCTGTACTCACAGTTACAATAAACTAACATTTAATAATGGTATCAAATTGGCTTATAACTAATAGGAATTTATTTCTCCAAATGACCTCTATAATTTGCTCGTAAAGTCTGGCCAACTTTTCATGCAACAATGTGGTACACACAGGCGTGCATGCAGTAGTGCTTTTTTTAAATACATAATTATTTATGAATAAAAATCTACAGTTGTTTCTGATTGACCATATATGTTAAGGTACATTGTAACATTCATATTTAGATCTAAAAACAGCGCTTTTATGTACTCATGATGGATACATGTGATATAGTTTCATTTGTATTCTAATAATTTTATGTGTTGCAGTTTACAGTGTGTTTGTATCTGTATGTAGTTCAGATTGTTAGTGTTTACAAGTTGAATTAGTCCTTCCAGACCAATTCTGGGATAGGACTTGAAATTGAGCAGTGATTGCTTCCTCCCATATCCTTTTCAATTCTTTTTCATGCCAGTCCACACTGTATGGTTTGAGCTATTGACAGTTCATTAAATAAGATGTAAATAAGATTTGTATTCGTCCTTATTTCAGATGGTCCTAATACTTGCTGTGGATGTGAGACCATGTGCTGTGCCCCTGATGTTGACGTTTTTCATCAACATAATTCTCCTAAGTTTAAGTATACTCTGGTGCTCATATAGTCAAAGCTCCAGCATTATCTGCAACTACACCCTTATGACAACACCAGTTATACTTGGTGTGATTATTGTGGTTGCAGTGAATATGTCTGTTATCCTGACAGCTAGCTTCCGAAGCATAAAATTTTTTCAGGTTAGTAGAGTGGAATCACTTTGACTCCTAATTTTCCATTAACCTGTACATTATATATCATGTTTCTATGTTTTTTGTTTTTTATTTTGAATTTTATGGAGAAACATCAGTTGTATGCTTACAGAAATTAGGCACATGGATCTGTTAAGCATACTGATGTTTCTGAATTCCAAATCTTATGTTTAATTGAAAATCACTGCTGTTCATGTGGCAACACAGGCATTTGTGAGTAGTAATTTAGCTATTAAAGTGACTTTTAGTTTGAAACTTGAAGTGTTCTGGGACATTAACAGTGTGTTGTCTGGTACATATTTACCAGCATTTTAGAGAAGCATGCTGGCAGAAGACTTGCATCTTAATCAGCACCACCATGAGAATTGCAAGTGTGACTTTTAATCTGTATGGCAATGTAAATAATTAGATAAACTTATTTGACATGCAAAAATCATTTTCTCATTTTTAATATTGGCGCTTATTTTGGATTGATTATTGTATTATTTAATTATGTTTTTTCAACTGCAGTTCAACTGCAAATGCAGTATCAAATGATGTGGGAACATCATTATCAGTGGTAAGTATGCCCATTCGAATGCTTGTTGAATATGTATCTAGGGGCGAATCAGTTGAGCTTTAAACCCCTGAAAGCCTTGTGAGACTGAAAATTGTTATGGCAATGACTATGCAGATTGCTCTCTTCTGAGATGTGATGCCTTGTAGTCTGGCAATTGATATAATTTTAGCACAGTGTGCTGCTCTTTTATTCACCTTTAAGATTTGTACCTTTAAGATGGAGGTAGCATGTTTCATTGATGCTCTTGATACCTACCAGACCACATGGTGTTGCATACAAAGACAGCAGCTGTCAGTGGCATTTGCACCAACTTTGGATTTTGACATTTAATAAATATTAAATCAAACAATGAAAAATCTACAAAGACAAAACTACATTTCATACAGTTCCTACACTTTTAGTGTAAAGATTAATTAATGAGTTTAAATAAATCACAGCTATGTTACTGCCTTGTCCAGCATTGATCATTAAAAAATCTGGTCACCTTACACATAGGTAACACGCAACACCTTGCAAAAATTCTGTCTGTGCTCTTGGCAGCCATCACATGAAAACTTTAAATGTAGGGAATTTAACAATCAGATTCTTATTAATTTGGAACAAATGAAACTGAACATTAGGTTGGGGAATATTGAATGAAAATTCCACTGTTATTGTTTGGCATAATGAGACAGTAATGTCCCTTTCTCAAGGTTCTTCTCCAGAATTCCCCTGAGAAAGAAAAAAAAAGTAAAAAGCACAAAATACATTAGTTGTGATAGCTAATAACCATGCTGAGACTTAGATTGGGTGTCTCCCAAATACAAGTTACATGATTACTGCTACCACTTGCTAGGTAAACACATTACAGGTTGTCATCCCTGATCTGATGATTTTAATAGTACATTTGATCACAATCGTTTTTCTGCAGCTTCTGATATTGTACATTTGCACACAGATCCTTCGTCTAGATCCAGGCGAAGCCATATGTGTGGTGGGAACATTGTTGCATGTTATCAGCCTCTCATCCAGCAGTTTCATAGAAGAGGAGCATCAAGTGTGGTACTTCTTCTGGCTCACATTTGCTATTGTCATTGTATATAAGCTTTGTTCTGTTGTATTATTCAAACAATCATCATTTCCTGTAAGCAAGAGGCACACATTACAAGAGACGGGTAAGCCTACTTGGCTTCTGTGGAATTGGCTCGGACTGTTGTTCCTCCATCGCATCCTCAGGAAGTGGAACCAGACAGGTGACAGGTGGTCATCACTGCCAGATATAGGAGACTGGCTCACCCAGCAGGAACAGAGAACATATCTGTCAGTTGTGTTGCTATTAGGTAATTAATAGTCTTAAGTGACTGATCAGAGTTGGTAAACACAAGTCTGTTATGGAATTTTATTAAATTATTATGAATATGTGAACACCAATTTGTAGGCATGTTTTGTAAAGGCGGTATGGTATCTATTAGTTTTGCCATGCCTGTATACTCCAGACTTCACTCTGAAGGAACCTGCCTGATTGGAATATGGTGGTTTAGAATTTCACTAACAAGATGTAGTATCATGGTGTCATGTGAAGCGTCTGGGGGCACGCGGTGACGCAGTTGGTTGAGGCACTACACTACAAGCCCGAAGGTCGCGGGTTTGATTCCCAATGGTGTCACTGGAATTTTTCAACAACATAATCCTTTAGGCCGCACTATGGCCCTAGGGTCGACTCAGCCTCTAACAGAAATGAGTACCAGGAATATTTCCTGGGGGCTAAAGGCGCCTGGTGCATAGGGCTGACAACCTTACCACCTTCATGTGCCGATTGTCTTGAAATCTGGGAGCCTCAACCTCCTGGAACCCTCAGGGCCTGTCCAGGCCTGTAATGGGATTGCTTTACCTTTACCTTATGTGAAGTGTCTGTGATTTGACTCTGCATAATAGAAACTTCAGCAATTCACCTTTTGCACAGTGGTGATCCCTAAACTAATTAACAAATTCCATGGAGCAGCCTATCTTGAGAAGCTGATAATTCCTCAGACTAGTCAAGAAATTCTCTGCTTTTTGTGGAAACTGAAGCGTCATTACCTTTCCACAGTTCAATCCTCCAGCAGAGATTTAAGATGAGACCATAAACTGGAGATTTTGGAAATTAATATAGTTATGTCATTAACAAGGACAATGTATTTAGGGTTCATACTTGGTGTTATTTGATGTTATTTCTTTCACATTTTCCTTTAATGGGATATTTTGCAAAGGCTTCTGTCTAAACCACACCAACAGTGCTCTTTTGATATCGTCATACTTCCCTCTTCACTTCCCTGCACTTTGCATAAATTTTTCCAGCTTTACACAAAATTTCTGATTTCTTCAACATTGTGGACTTACACATGGAAGGTGTAGTGCCTAGTTCTTTCACACTGACTACATGAGATGCCTGAGGATTTGAATCCTCCACATGAAAGATATTATGTTTTATATTCTATTGAGGGACCCCCTACCTGATTCCAGTTTTCTTATCACACCTGCTGCACACTCTTATGACACTTATCATTACACACCATGAAATTTAAATTTCTTGGGCCTGCCATTAAACTACAAACAGTACAAAATGTATGCCACTCTGGTGCATGTCATTATCAAAATGCAGTGACACTTGTGGCAGACATTTTGAACATACGAGACAGGAAAGCAACAGAACAAGAGATCTGTTCAGTTTATTTGTTGCTGTTTTAATTAATAAAGTTAATATACTTTTTGGGGATGTTCTTTATTTGCAAACTACACTGAAATCACATTGAGTTTCAGAGCATACTACTACACAACATACGACTACACAATAAAGTGTTGGTTTTGAAGGCCCATGCTCCTGTCTTTGCACAGTTCATGGTGTATGATTGTTGGAGTGTGGTTATGGGACAGCGGTTTTTAATAGATGCATCACAACATCATTTTCATTACAATGTGTGTGTAAAGTTTGGCTTCAGAATGGATTTCACATTTGTTTGCTTATGTGAAGAACAGTGTTTTATTCTTAACATATTTCCTCTGTAGCAAAAGGCATGCCATTTAATGGAATGAAAGAGGCGAGTTTTAATGTTTTGATTGCCAGATGTCTGCTGATAATTAAAATAACTTTAGAGAATATTTTAGTTACCCATAATTTTTACTGTACCATATTTACTTTCATGGATAATTGGCACACAGCATGATGCATTTTTACAAAATCATTTAAATTTGCATCCAAAATCTCACTGAAGGATTTAAATTCCATTGATGAAAGCCAATTGGTTTGTAGCAACTGCACTCCATGCTACGCCGAAGTCGACCAGAAGGCATGCGGAGAGGGACACAGAACAGTCACATTTATCCATGACCACATTACAATCACGTGCATGGAATCATTTAATATGTATTATTGTACTTGTGGGCAGTCACAGAATAGCGCATTATGCTTCATTCATTCATGGTTACATGGTACCTGAAAAGCAAAGGGTGGTACACCGTGGGACATGGTCTGGGCTTTGACTTCACTTTTCATGTGATGTTTACCACTATGTCCACAAATGCCCATGACATCATGTTCATATAATTATATAAGAGTAATCTGCATTCTTTCTAAATTTTAATTGTAATTTAATTTTAAAATAGCTCATAGTGTAAGCATTTAAGTGATATGCCTGCAAGCCTGTATTTTGCCTTAAAATATTTTTCCCTCACTTTTATCATACACGTTGCTTAGAGCCACACTCGTCTAAAATGACACGATTTATTCAGTCCCTTTCATGAAATTATAACCAAGTTATTTGACTGTATGTGCAGCTTATGGGTACAGTGATGTACCAAACATACAGATGATCTATAATGTGGTCACATCTGAAGCGAGTTTAATTGTAATTTGTACTTCTTGGCAGGTATTATCAAAATAAAATGAAGAGGATTGAGATGGCAGGCACATAGCATGAATGGGAGCAATGATACATTTGTTCAAAGTTTAAAAATCCTAAAATAAACGACTACTTAGAATACGAAGACACAACTGGTAGGATAATATAAAAACTTGTCTTAGAGGGCGGTAAAATGTGGACTGGGTTCATTTGGCTCAGAACATGGAACAGTGGTGGGGTCTTGTGAACACAGCAAAGTACAAGAAAATGTTGGCAATTTCTGGAGTAGGCAAGCAATAGTTAACTTCTCAGGAATAACCCTGCTCTTTGGATTGAATTGGCACACCACATACCTTTGGCATTTGGAGGAGAGCAGCCATTGTGAGTTCTTCTAAGAACTTTATATATATATATAATATATAATTGTTTTGGTTTATTTGAAGGACTTGTGGCAGTCTGTTGCTGCTGTCTGTACCTCCCCGCACAGTATCCAGGAACTTCCAGATGGTTCATAGAAGCAGGATTATGCGCAGCTGCTGCAGTGTGTGTGTACTGCTATCGTAGTGCCATAGGAAATGTTGACATGCCATTTACCTATCCTCACAACAGGTTACAATCTTATTATCTCTTACTTAAGGATTGCTAGCTTCACTGAATTTACATGAGGTCTGTTATGACAAATGTTAGCAAAAAATATAAGGATTGTTTAAAGTGGGTCCTGCTGCCATGTGTGACTGTATAGTTTGTGGTTGATCTAACATTTCATAGATGAGGAATATCTGTAACAGTTATAATCATATTGCTGAAGGCAGGCTGCCTTACATGGGGGGGACATTTTTTTTGGAAAACTAGAATCTCATGTGGTTGGTGCCTATTGCTTCACTGCAAGTGATTCATGTTTATTCAGTACTAACGAAAGGCTGGACAACAGAGAGTCCCACCTGAGAAGGAATAGACTAGAATAAAATAGAATAATAAATGGGTTCAAGGCCTTTTGGTATCAATGCATCTAGGCCTTTTAGGCAAGCCCTTTGTGCCCCATAATCTGATGTCCAGGTCATGGGAGCCCTGTTCCTTTACTTAAGTTCTCGATTGTCCGTAGACTTTGACTTCTAACATCCCCTGGATCCAAGAAAAAGGAGCCGAAATAGATAGTCTGAGTGAAGCCAGGACTTCACACTCACACAAAACATAGGCTGAGGTTTCCTCCTCTGCTTCATGCCTCCTACATAAGGGACTGCCCATCAGCCCCATTACGTAGAGATGAATTCTCAGGGTGTTATGTCCAATAAGGAGGCAGGTAACAGCCCTGGACTGTGCCCTGATAAAGGTCAGTAGCCTGGTCTCAGCAATGAGACTAGGACCTGAAATCATTTTTCGAGCCTGTCCCTGGGTGCTGATAAGACACTGCCACATTGCCATATGCTGGTTGTCCATCCAGCATTTCATATTTTTTTCTCATATTCTGCCTACAGACCTGCAAGGCCAGTTCACGTCCAACAAACTGGTGAACAGTTCTTTCTTTTGCCAGCTTGTTAGTAATTTCATTTCTGCATACCCTAGAGTGTCCAGGGACCCACAACAGTCCCACAGAATGCTGGGTGGAAATGTCATTCAGTGCTATTTGGCACTGTTGTACCAGTGGGGATGTTGTTTTGCCAACCTGAAGGGCCATCAAAGCCACCTGACTATCACAGCTCATACTAACATATTTCTTGGCCTGGAAAACTGCATCATATTTTCCTAGACAGATACTCAGCCTTCTTCCCGAAGATTGCCCATAGACTTCGGACCCTGTTCCTCTCCACAACCTGGACCCATCTGTATACCAGACAAGCCCCATAACTGCAGGAGGAGTCCCAGGTCCCTTGGCCCACTCTTCTGTAGTCAACGTAGTAACCCTATACCTGGGTTCAAAGTTAAATGCTGGCCCCATAACATCGACCTCCATATTGAATATGGGATCCAACTTCTGAAGCTGTATCAATATACTGTTGTGCCCTCAACTAGGGGTGAAGGTAAGACCAACATCCCAGACTCCAGAGTCGATGTGCAGCTGCTCTTGCCTCACCCTTAACCACTAAATCAAGTGGAGCACCATAGCACCCATAGGAGTAGTGCACATTGCCCCTCTTATCCCTAAGCATGCAAGTCTTTGTATCATGCTTAGCCTTTTCTTGGCACTAGCTATTTGAAGGCTGGGCCACCAAACTAAAGATGCACACCTGAGGAGGAAACATCATTAAATGAAGTAATATGTGATGTAGTAATTGAATATACTAAAATTAAACTAAAACAATATAAAGTGAAGAGCAATCATTATTCTTTGCAGGGGTGTAAGGGAGGTCCGCATTTTCTGGAGTATCTTAACACTGATTCTAACAATGGGTCTTGGTGAATCACTGTATGAAAGGAAGGTGAAGCATTACAGCCCATTATGTGCATTCAGATGTCTGCTGAGAACATCCACAACCTGCTGGCTACTGATGTGTGCTCTGCTGCATCGCCCGCACGATGTTATTCTGCTTGCAGCACAAGTTTTCATGAGCCATTGTGTTGGTAGAGTCTATGTTTGCAAAAGGAACCACACAAACAACATATGGGGGCTAGTTATTGGCCATGTTTGGATTGGCAATGTAGTCTATTTTTATCAGGTATGAAGAGATTCTGTTTACTGGTGTCATCTTAAAGCAGTAGAGAAATTTATTTAAAAAGTTAAGTATAGATAAAGCTAAGTACAGTAACATAGTAAAAGGGGGAGTTGACAGACAGAGGAAGGAGAAAGGAATAAGTGAAGGATGTATTAAGCTTGATGGACTTGGACTGGTGGTACTGGCTCTATTCCAGTGTGTACTTGTGGCACAAATATGAGATTTATATTTAACTCAACATGGTATTATATTATTTTTTGCAGGGAAACTCCAACAGTTTGGCGACTATAGATATTGCATCTGGCTATGTGGGTCAGATTGGATACAACCCCTTTGTTGTTGGAATTCTACTTATCATCAACACATACTCTGCACCAGTTCTGTCCTATCTATTACTTCTGTCAGAAGTTACCATGCAGTGTCAAGGAGAAGGCACTGATAGGTATAGATAATTATTCCCTACTGGAATTTAGGAACTGGAAAATTAATTACATGCCAAGCAACAAATCTCAATGCTGCCACGTTTATTACATTAGGGTGCTTTATTGAACTGTGGATCCAAGAATGCTATTTGTTATTTATTTGTGGTCTCGTTTACAAGGCTGTCAACTTGAACTGTTTAAAATTGAATGGCAGGATGATTGGTCAATGATGAATTAGGAAGGATTTGGAAAGAAGCAGTCATTCTATAACTGAGGCCTGAAATTTGCTTGGAAAGACTGTGGAAAACCACGAAAAACCTACAATAGGATAGCCAGACAACCAGTTGAAATTTGAGCCAGGTATCTCCCAAACACAAGTGTCGAGCATGACTACTATACAAACATTCTCTGTATAATTTGCTGATGGATTTGTGTAGGCACTGTTAGGAACCCTCTTACTGATTAAATCTGTTACTTTAGAGATAATGCATACCATCTGACAGCTTTCCAGGTTTTGTATGTAATAAACAAAATGTTTGCTATAGTAGGATGAATATATAAAATATGTTCTGTGAATAAAAATGGTACAATTCTGGGACAAAATGAAAGCCAGTTAAAATAGACCGGAGTGAAACTGATATTACCCTTACAATAATAATCTGATAATACAAAACAGTTCATTATAACAATAACCTGAAAATTCACAAACCAAGCCCAACTAAGCACATTTCTTGTACTTTTCTGTTCCAGGTTCTGGGAACAGTTTTACAATTTGAACCATTGCCTAGCTCTTCTGCGCTTACTTCCTGTTGCTGTGTATGTTGTACTGGTGGCCATTCTTCGTTACCACCTGTTTGTGTGGACTGTTTTTTCTCCAAAACTACTGTATGAGGCCATGCACACTTTGGTAATTTCATTGCTGATGCTAGTTTCAAATTTCCTTGCTGCAACTGTTGTAAAGACTTTCAAATGATCAAGGAGTTTGGAGGATGTCGTCGTCATCATCATCATGTATGAAGAATTTGACTTTTGCAGGCCATTCATGTAAGAGTTCTAAGTGTCTGTGACTGCCCACAAGCTTTATACATTCTTGTGTAATAATAAATTGGACTATTTAAAAACCTTGATGTGAAGTGATACTATTACTCTATAATAATAAATGAAACTAAAACTTTTCTTCACATGATAACAAAAGAACAAGAAAGTTGATTCAAGCAGCAACACTTTAATTTGTATGTAGTGTGTGCCTGATCTGAATCACAGCTGTGACATCAGGTGTCTGGACTGAGGCTTTCATGGTTTTCATTGCCTAGTTTTAAAGTGTTATTCCAACATTTGTCTGAACAAATGTTGGAATAACACTTTAAAACTAGGCAATGACTGCTTCCTCCCACATCCTTTCCAATTGGTCATTAATTTTCATCCTGTCATTTAACATTATATAGTCTGCAGTACTGACAGTGCTGTTAAATAAAACCTTTAACTACTGTAAATAAACAGCTAACACAATGACTGAATACAGTGATACGCAAAATTTAATGACATGCAAACAGTGAAATACTGTGCCTGCAAAAATAAATGGGAGCCATTATTTTAATAAAGAGAAGAACACTTACAGTATAATAAAGAATGACAAAGATGACAAAGGTTAGTCTTTTTTGTTGTCTTCATAAGTAAAACAACTGCAAAAGCTGCAGCACTAACAAATGTGTAGTCTAGCCAATGACCCTACAGCCACTGGTGGGGATTCGAGTGCTGCCTTTGTTTTTGCAGCTTTGTTAATGTCTGCTATTCTTCTCCAGTGAGGAAGAGAAGAGTTGTTATTTGAGTAAGCTTAGATGCCAGATAATTTTTTTTTTTATTTTGTATTATGACCAACAAATGCACAATTATCTCGCAAAATATCACACTCCTACATGTTTTGACACTATTGTGTCATCCTCAGGGAGCTTGTAATCAATGCCTTGCTAAGTTACACAAGTATTTTATATGCAGCTATTAGTAATACAATTTATAATTAAGATGTTTCACATAGGCTTAATGCAAGTTCTCATACTATAGTCACTGAAATCTCAATATTATAAAATCATTAAAACATTGTCCTATTTACAATAAAATGGGCTAAAATCTTTTGTTGTTACAATTCTCATGTAGTCAGTATGTGTGGTGGCCATATATACAGTCCTTATATTGATACTACTGTCATGCTGGCCTGGTATGTACATGAGTACATACCAGTCTTTACCTTTTTACCCTTTATGAATTTTTTAACATTTTGACTACCACATTTTCAAGGTTCCAAAGGAATATTTACTTCTCAGTACATTTTAAGAACCTGCTTTGAACTGTCTATCACAATCTAATAGGCAGAAATTGAATTTCCACAAACCTTTTATGAACAACATGACACTGAAGTCCACCACATCTCTGTACCTTTTTTAATTGATAATGTCCACCCTGTGTGGCTAGTATGAACTCATGAGTTCAATATAAAACTACAGTCAATCTTCTATTCTGAAGATGGAGGCAGCAGATTTCTCTTAAATGTTAGTATATGTCTACCAAACTACATGGTGTTACATCCCAGAAGACTACTAATCTTAACACAGACTGCTCTGAGAACCTCAAAATTCAGACACAGGACACTAAGCTCAACATAAGAGGTGGAGAACTGTTGAACGTGCTGCAGCAAGAACTTTCACATTTTGGACATTAAACCTATCATTGTCAGTACCTTTTCATTACTGCTACTTTATTCATGCCTTTTATAGCATATCAGATTTTAAAGTACTTCAAGTCATTTCATATAATGACATTGTACTGTGTTCCTCAAGAATGGATAGCAAGAACCCACATCTGATTTTACACACAGTTTTAGAATGTATTATTTATTTTTAATAATACTGTATGTTGTTGGGTTAAGACACCACATAGTGATATGGGTAATTTTTTGGAAGAACATACTGTATCCATCATTAGGGTAGGTGTGAGATGAGTCATGAAAGTAGCTGGATACACAGAAGAAGAGGGGAAAGAAATGGCTCAGAGAAGACTGGAGTGTGATTTCAGGGTAATGCCATGGCATAAATGAGATCTTTGCTCTTCTGGGATATTATGCAGCACAGATTGATAGTAAGTTACTGACTTTCCAGGACAACCTATTAGTCCCATCTTCAAGGGTAATGGAGTTGAAGATGGGACCAATAAGCTGTCCCAAAGCACCGGTAGGTTACTACCAGTCTACACCATGTAACATCCCAGAAAAGTGAGGATCTCAAAATTGGAGTGGTTAATCACAGCCAAAAAAGGACAAGTTCCAGAGAGGGCAATAGGAACTAAAAAGGACAACTATGCCAGATCAAAAGGGAGACTAAGTTTCTTTATTGCCATGCCTGGTAGAAAAAGTACAAAAAAACAGCCCTTTCCAGGTGTTTCTTTATTCCCTGTTTATTTAAGGACTGATGAGGTCCACTGAAATTTCAAAAGGACTGTACTTATTTCACTTTAATCTTACTTGTACACTCTTCAGGAAGATTTTGGAATCAATGTGCCACTGAAGTTCTGCAAAGAGGACTACATTTTACTAAGACACTTGAAAGAACACAGTGTGGAAAAGTAAAGTTACAGGACTGATGCTATCACACAGGTATGGTATTGTGCACAAACCAATTATAGCTAGTTTCTGTTAATTCATCTTATGACCACCAGGGAGTGGTGAAAAAAAGATCTATCTCAACCCATCTGTAGCAGTCCTGTGCATATGTTGTATTTTTCTTTGTTTTCATGGAGTAGTGAGCAAATATCAAGTTTTGTTCTGGCTCACAAATTCAGAAACACACAAAACCTTGAAACTGTTTATGGAAATAAAGGTCTATTTTGTACGGGTCCTTGAATGGTTTAAAAGACTCGGACAGGAACACGAGGACTTCAAAGATGATCAAACAAGTTGGAGGCCATAAAGTGCTCAAAATGCAGAAACAGTTGCAAAAGTTTATGAACATCTTTGATATCTTTTGTGTGACTTTTAGAAAGATGTAAAGAGTACATTGCAGTCAAGTGAGATTACTTTAAAGGAAAATAAAACCATTTTCTTCTTATTTCATGTGTGTCTGTTCTTGTAAACCACATCCTAGAAATCTATAGTTTCACTTTGTAGCAGCTTGCACTACATGGCACTGGGGTCTAGAGGCATGCTACAAAATGTTTTTGGAAAAACTGAACATTGCACTACAGAATAAACATACTTTTCATTGCAATTTGCTACTCCTTTTCTGAAGTACTTGCTAACCTGCTAAAATGTAACAACAGAACAAGAAACATTAATCTTATTTACAGCAGATGTGAACATTCTCAATTCTTGTGGTTATACAGTGGTGTAAGATAGGATTAGTAGTAACTATTGAACTTGAAAGGATGTGGAAGGAAGAGGTCACATCATAATATTAGATTTGTCACAATGTCCAAAAGCATAGACATGATCTTGTAATAAAAATACACTTGACTGTTAAGAAACAAAGCATCTGATTAAAGTGGTTCCCTGACAACAACAACAACAACAACAACAACAACTGGAGAAAGCTGAAACACAATTAACTTAGAATTTCACATTATATTTGTATTTCATGAATCCAACAATACAAAACAACTTGACATGCAAAGTCTTCACATCTATTTACAGTATGTTTCAACCCAAATGCATTCTTCATTAAATCTTGAATAGATACATGTGTCAAATTGGATTGACAATTACTTGAAAGTTCATTTTAAAAAGTAGCTGTGTGAAAATGAAGATTACATGAATTAATCCTGGTGTTACAATATTATGACTTGTTGTTATTAGCAGCTATGTAATGATATAAAACTACAAGCAAGAAGAGTGCCACTCCAAGAACATTAGCAAACACTGCCAGCTGCACGTCAGTAATCATTCTGTGGAAGAAAACAGGAAAACATTACACAGTGCAGAATGACCGTGTCCATTTGACAGAAAGTACAAAAATTAACATGATGAGAAATGGAAAACACCATGAGCTCACTCACCCAGAGTTGCAAATATTTCAAACTGGCATCTAAGACGTGAACTATTTCAGACTTTAACAGGACAATTTCCTGTCAAAGAATGTACCTCATTTACTTGTAAGAGATGTGACGTTAGGCATGCACCCAGAATTTTTCATGGGGGG
>Ga0268261_10000312_pt1 | contig 30051 bp, 24 predicted proteins | sample TergutNc150P1_FD_190353 | JGI IMG/M metagenome (GOLD analysis project Ga0268261, IMG submission 190353) | Nasutitermes corniger P1 segment gut microbial community from laboratory colony in Florida, USA - Nc150 P1 (SPAdes) (version 2) | ecosystem: Host-associated > Arthropoda: Insects >... | reverse complement strand
GGGGGGGGGGGGGGACATTGCAATGCCTGGAATAGCGCAGCAAGGCTGAGTGGTGAAGGCCATCGATTTTTTTACATGAGAGTTGTTTCGGTTTGTGCTTGTGTTTTGTTTGTGTACTTGGGAGCATCAACCTCTGGGTCGCTGTCGATGTCGTGGATGAAAGTGCTGTCATTTGGAAGATGGAAACGATTGAGATTTAAGTGAGGTTACAGTTACGTGTTTAACTTTTTCAGAGTACGTCTGTGTTGTTGAAAGTACAAGTGTAATGAAATGCTTGCCGCGCTTTGGCTGTTAAATGACATTCACACAGTGTAGTACAGGTTCTGACGTTTGGCAGGTGTGTACTGCTTCCATCTTCAGGGCGAAAGTCTGGTTCAGGTGGATGCAAAGGAATTCCTCCACAACATCAGTGTGACATATTCCCAAAGGTCCATCGTTTGAACAGCTACCACCATGATAATACGAATATTTCCGGCGTTGATGCTGACTGAGTTTGGGTTTCAGGTGCCGGGTGGTAATTCGGGTCTTCTGAGATGTGACGACGTGGCGATGGGTTAAATGATTCTAGTCGTTTCGAAAGAACGAAAGGTCGAACAGTCTGAGAAGAAGAATGCTTGACTCCTGAAAATGAAGGCACTACAATCCTTAGAAACGTCGGGAACACTCGCCCAGAGACACAACCTCACATCCTACTAGACCTAATCCTCAGCAGTACAGCTGTGTGAACCGTAAATCTGGCAAGGATATTTCTGTCTCACGAACATCACGATGCCAAGGGCTTCTGAAATAAGATTGCAGGAGGTGGTTGTGTCAGCATCGTATGTGGGAAGTTGTGGGTTCAAAATTGGCCCTGAGACAGTTTTAATAGTTGTTTGTGGATTGTTCAGTTTAGGGAAAGAGTGACTTGGAAGACCTAGGCATAGATGGGAGGATAATATTAAAAATGATCTGACAAATTATATAGGAGGGTGTGGGCTTTACTGATTTGAGGTCAGGGACATGTGGCAGGCTGTTGTGGACACAGTAGTGAACATTTGGGTTCCACAAATGTGATTTTATTGATTAGCTGAGGAACAGTTAGCTTTTCAAGGACTCTGGCCCATGGGTTTATGTATATATGTATTTATGTATTTACTTATTTGGTGGACAGCTCTGCACCTTTAAGACAAACTACAACACCTTGAGATTTTTGATCTCCTGGGGTGTCATGCAGTGTAGACTGGTAATTAGTTACCGACATTTTGGGAAAACCTGTTGGTCCCATCTTAAGCACCAAGCAGTTTGAGAGCTGTAAAATGTAAAGTTTTGCAGTGTTACCCACAAAGGACTGTCTGGGGGGTAGAGGTTTAGCTCCACTGAGCTTGTGAAAGAAGTGAGTGGTGAGTGTTGTGCTCGAGCCACTTCACCCGCACTACCTGTTGAATAGGAATCTCTGGCCCCAGAGATGATCTGGATATTTGGAGAAGGGAACAGTTTCACCTGCTGGGAATTGAAATCCACATTGTCCACGCTGTAGCTCATGCTGTGTAATTGTAATGAACATGTAATGCACCTAACTTGCACACTGCACACTGTTCATGTGAATTGCTGAACTTTGCTCAGTTATGGTACCTGTATTAGTGAAGTCTGAGCTACAGTGTGTGTATTTCTGTCCAGAGGCTATCCTACTGGTTTGGTAACTGCTTCACCCCACTCTACCCAAAGTCTGAATTTATATATGTACTGTATTAGTGTTACAAAATTAACACTTTCCTTTGAAGTCACATGATGCTGAGTGGGAAGAGAATTCTTAGGAGTGAGTCAGTGTGTTGATATATATATGGGCTTGCACTTGCAGGCTTTTGTGAACATGGTACTGAACCTTCAGGGTCTGTGAAATGCAGAAATTTCTCTCACATCTGAGGATTTGTTAGCTTTTGAAGAAGATCTATGCTCCATGAGTAACAATAGCAGAAACATTGCTATTGGTAACAGTAGATACTGCCGTGTGCCGGTGTCATGAAGTTGTTGTGCACAAGTTTGTCCTGCCATTGAGTTTGAGTTGAGGTGCTGCATTCCATTCTGATGCACTAACAATAAATAGTTTGAGGTGCTGCATCCCTTGCTGTTATAATAACAATAAACCAGTAAAAGTCTGTCCAACAGAACTGATTTCCAAATACATAGTTGTTTTGATGGAATACCCTGGTTTTCCTGCAGACGAATGTTGCTTGACTGCTGTCTTTCCCTTGCTTAGTTATAGTTATTACCATGTTTTATGACAATTTTAGAAACACTGTTTCAAGGCTAGTGACATTTTAATTTTTCATTCTATTCACTAACTAATTAGTTTTGTTGAATTTGAATAATTTTTTATGTGAGATCTTTTTAAGAAAGTTTGTTAAATTGACATTTCTTACTGTTGTACATAAAAGAAAAGTATCTGACATATATTTTCACAAGCCCTCATGAATGCTGGAGAGGCTGTATTGATCCATCAGAGAGAAGTGCTCTGACGTTGCTAGAATGAGGTTCTGACAGCAACATTGCTGATTCAAGCCTTTTGGGATGTAATACTGTGTCACAGGGTGAGTATTTCCTGATGTTTTGAAGGCTTGCAGTACCATTATATTCCCCAGACAAGAATAGACTCTTCTTGGATTGCTTGTCCCTGCAGATAAGGCACAGTGATTGTTCAGAATTGCTCCCCCAACAAAATAGTGCACATCCCACAAGGTTTGAATCTTCTTTGACATCCCAGTTTTTGTGTTCTTCTTCTGTGTCAGGATATCTGAACATGAACTTTATCAGCTATTGTCTTACTTCTTAAGCAATGCTTGTGAAGGATGAACATTTGTATTAATATGGGGAGAAATGTTCACCAGGTAGCCAGTAGTGCACATATGCAGGCTGGCAGGATGTAATGTCATGTAACATTCCTGTTTTGTTTTGCAGGCATGGGAGGGATGGCATCATTCAGAGAATTCTGTGGTGCACTTCTGGTGCCTTTCAGAAGAGGAAGGTAGACCGAGCTACCTACCAGTGATGCTGATTCTGTGTTACTTGATATAAAATAGTTACCCAATAATTTATTACTTGCAATTCGTCCAGCTTAACACAACAGAATGCGTTCCTCATCAAAACAGTTTTCTCCATTTTGCTGGTATCCATCAGCTTCCCCCGTCTGCACAATAGTAGTAGCAATTGTTATTCTGAATCTCATTGGCCATGGCTTTGCATATCTGATTATTGTGACAGAGGATGAACCACCTGGTCATGTATTGTTCAATACTGCTTTGCCGCGACTTGGAAGGTAAGTGAAGAAGCAAGTACATTTGAAGCATGGCAGGGATTATACACTTAAGTTGGACACTGTACTGTCTAAAGTATGATGAATACACATGTTCCTGCAGAATTTACTCCTTTATTTTGCACTGAAGGTGGGCATTGTCCATTGTCTGAGGTATGAACAATACATAATATGATTCTGCAGCTGACTTTGCTCCTGTGTTGTGCAGCACACATTGCTAATCAACAAAGTTCTTGAATTATACATTTTGCCAATAAAGTAATGATGTTACTCTTTCTGGACATTTTTGACTGTCACCCAGTAGGCCTATTACGTTCATCTCCTCATCATTTTAAGGTGAAATCGTGGACTGTACCAATGCGCAGACATCCACAGGGTTATGCTGCAGACAGCATCTCGTTTCATCAATAACCATGTTGTGTTTTCTTGAAGCCCTAGTAATGAGTGACAGTAGTGAACTGTATAGTTGTAAATGTGCAGACACTTCAGCCATTTACACTACACTACCTTAAAATGCACTACACAGTTCCCTACTGCAGAGACCCTTTGACAAGTAAAAGTAGCAATATCCAGCACCTTTGGGAACAAAGGGTTGTCAGATATCATAATGTTCCAGATATTATAACATAATACCTGATGGGTACCTTAGTGTAACTAGCGACCTTATGGACAGACCATACCTTTAATTTGTCACTTGGTGTCCTGCTCCGTTTTCTTTGTCACACTTTTTATTCTGCTTTTATCACTGCTTACATAACATGTTATATATAAAATCTTAAAAAAAAAATCAACAAGACGCCAATATATCACTCTTTGAATAGAAGGTAAAAAGATTTGATGATACAGAATAACCTGAACACATTTCAAAAATCTGGCTGTTGACAGGTTCAGTAATGAGTTGAGTGGCACTTCTAGCATTGGAATGTATGGTGTGTGCAGGTTGTTTATCATCTGATGAGCTCTGGGCATTTATGGCTAACAGTGGTGCTGTCCACATCATACAGTACAATGTGGACTGGCAGGGGAGTGGAACACACTGCTAGCCATGCTCACTCAGAGCCAGTGATTTGATGAATGATCCATAGTACATTGATATATATAGGTATGTGATGTTATGTACAGGTGAACAAATGAAGTGAATCAGTTAATGTATGTGCAGACTGAATAGATAATATTACAGTAAATAGGTAGCAGTTAGTTAATGTATGTGCAGACTGAATAGATAATATTACAGTAAATAGGTAGCATATGTGCAGACTGAATAGATAATATTACATTATATAGGTAGCAGTTAGTTAATGTATGTGCAGACTGAATAGATAATATTACAGTAAATAGGTAGCAGTTAGTTAATATATGTGCAGACTGAATAGATAATATTACAGTAAATAGGTAGCAGTTAGTTAATATATGTGGAGACTGAATAGATAATATTACAGTAAATAGGTAGCAGTTAGTTAATGTATGTGCAGACTGAATAGATAATATTACAGTAAATAGGTAGCAGTTAGTTAATATATGTGCAGACTGAATAGATAATATTACAGTAAATAGGTAGCAGTTAGTTAATATATGTGCAGACTGAATAGATAATATTGCAGTAAATAGGTAGCAGTTAGTTAATATATGTGCAGACTGAATAGATAATATTACAGTAAATAGGTAGCAGTTAGTTAATGTATGTGCAGACTGAATAGATAATATTACAGTAAATAGGTAGCAGTTAGTTAATATATGTGCAGACTGAATAGATAATATTACAGTAAATAGGTAGCAGTTAGTTAATGTATGTGCAGACTGAATAGATAATATTACAGTAAATAGGAAGCAGTTAGTTAATGTCTAATATTTTGATAAATAGTATGTTTGCATTGCATTTCTATTTGGTCTTATGAAAGAAAGCTAAAGAAATCTAAGGATGGTGTCTAGACAGAAGGTAAACAATTGTCACCCACAGGCCAGATAGTAGGGAACAAAGCATAACACACTGACCCAGAGGGGGAGATAGACTAGTAAAAGAAACCACACTGTTTTAATTGACTGTCCCTTTTGAGTGACATCAGACCGTGGATTTTTTGATGAAATATAACAAACTTTACCTTTTACAAAATACTCTCCTTTCTGGATTTGTATAGAGAAGACCTGCCTGAGTCTTCAACAAAGTCGAACACTTAATAACTCATCCTTACTATTTTACAAACTTACTTTAATGGTTAATGTTACATTAACCAACAAATACTCTTCTGAAATACTACAAACGTTATTAATTATTTTAGCCATTACACAAACCATTAAGCATATCTCTGAAATGTATCAAATTGGATCATCAGTTTGAATGTGCAGCATCCAAGGAAATACTGTTTTATGCTTACATGACAGGGGTGCATAAATCCTGGGCACTGTGGCACTGTGGTAACCAAATGTTGTACAGTGGCACCTAATATTGTTGGCTCTCAGTATGGAATTTGTGTCAAATAAGCATTCTGGCACCTAAAATTTTGAGGTAGCTCTTAGATTCTGGAAAAATTTGTGCACCCTTGCTTATTACCTTCATCAACATAAACCATATTTATTGAGCTTATTTTCAGCAACACATACGTCCTCTTTGACAAGAATTGAGTTTTGATTACTGAACACTGTGGGATAAACGTATGCATGACAAACACGCATTTTCCAACCCACACTGCTGGGACTAACCAATCTCTGACCACAACAGTTGTACCTAACACTGGAGAGCTGTGTGTTGTGTGCATTTTCCCATTGATGGCTCAATTCTTGCCAGAGTGCTCCTCATTTGTTGTTTTTTCTTAAATTAATCAAGTGTTATTTTGTCAGCAGGAACAGGCATTACAAGATCAATACCCACCGAAGTGCTGGTTTTGTGCATCGATTACTTCATGTTGATTCTGGCAGTGGTCAGGTTACCTTAAAAAGGCATTTGGAATGTGATGGTCTGTTCTATCCAAATCTCTTCACACTGTATGTTGACTCTACTTCAAATGAGACTCGTGGAGTTGACTATTATTCCCTGCCATTGAGGATATTTGTAACTGGAAAACAGTGTGAGAAGGAAGCTGATTCGGAGGGGAGGTTTCATGTGAAAGTGTCTGATGCTAAGAGGTGTGTTTGTGTGTGTGTGTGCTTGAACTGTATTCAGCTTGACAGGGTGTTGCCATTCTTATAGGTATATGACAAGGCTAAGGCTTCTCAAAGTTTGTAAAACAAAGTAATTTTTTTGTATAGCCACGAGGTTCTTTGACATACACATTTTGGTCTACATGGGGTCATGATCAGTGTCATTACTAGTGCTTACACAGTAAAAGTTTATTTATTCCCCATGGCTGGGGAACAGGGTTTACCAGTTGGTTGATTTTGCCAGTAGATAGAATGGTGACTTACTACACCAGTTTGAACGTGGGCTGGTGGTGGTGGTGGTGATGGTGGTGCACTCACAAATTGGTTATTTGTGCCTTTTAACGACTGCACATTTGCACTGTGGCATCTGCAAATATTACAGTCTGTAATGAATAGAAATGAAAAAGAAATGTATTGAATGTTGCTCAGAAAATTTAAATTTTATATAGAGAGGAGTAAATTGCAATGTACTGTGTGAAAAAACATGTAGTTAGAGAAAATGTGCTGCTAAACAAAGTGCCAGATAAATGAACATATACTGTATTAGTTTCTCATCACTACCATTATAAATGTATGCATCTTGTACATATGTTAAATCATTTTAAATTTGGTCAGTTAAACAGCTTGCTGGGTTTGCCAGTGGAATTAGTTATGTACTTATGACAATGTAATGTATTGATGCTATAATTACATTATAACTTTGCCTCTGTTTCAGGTGGATCAGTGAAACATTTGCATCATTTGCATTCCCAGGAAGCGAAGAATGGAGACACATTTGTCTAAGGAAGAGTCAGTTTATAAACAGCATTGCATCTTTCCTACCTTTAACAATTCTACAGCAGTGCCATGTCCGCTATGTAGATGTCAGCGATCCGAGATTCAGGATAGAAACAAGAGCTGGGGATTTGGTGTCCTCTGCAGATCAGTGCATTGTTGAACCCCTTTGGAAGGTACTTTATCTAGAGCCTTGAAGGAATGTCATGAAGAATGGAGCAACATTCCAGTTGTGCAGATACACATAAGTTTTTCAGGTTTTCACTCTATTGAGATTATCTCTTCTGGGTGAGGTTGTGCCATGGCTCACATAGCATTTTGCAGATCTCTTATCATGGAAGCACAGGTTTGATCCCTGACTGGTCAATGTGAGATTTCTGATGCACAAAATGACACTGGTACAGGTTTTTGTCTGAGTATGGTTTTTCCCAGTCCGTCTCAATCCACCAGTGCTCTATACTGATTCATTTATCTGCCATGGACCATATATAATCTCAGCAATTGATGGCACCATTAAATGACACACTTCAGAAATTGTCTTATGGGTTGTGATGCTGTAAAATGTTGACTACACTTGTTATGTCACAGTGCAGAAAATGGTAATCTGAGTTAGAAGATTAGAGAGTGTCCAAAATGTACATTGGTGTGTCAGTCAGAACCATAATAGTGCAAAAAGAAATCCAGACTGTACTGTGTGCACCTGTAGTCACAGCAGGTCATCAGCGTAGGTTAGAAACATGGACTGTGTGCAGTAGGTCTGGGACTGTGTTGAAAATAAACAAAGCTGTATAGAAGCGGTTGGACCAAGTTAGCTCATGTCCATTCGGCCTGACTCTTACCTTCTCCATTGTCCAGCAGCCATGCTCTCAAAGTGTATTGCATATGGAATTCCTTACAGTTATTTGTGTAGTTTTTCATTTTTTAAATTTATGAATCCATATTGTAGTATTGTGGTCATGCCATCTACGTTTTGCAGACACTGTACACTGAGACTGGCATGACCCAGCAATTTTATTGTATCTCCAATGTGTTTTGGCCTGGCTGGGCCATTATAAAGGTGTTCATTACCAAACAATTAGTGGCAGTACTGAAGTTCACAAAAACTGTGAAGTAAGAAATGATTTATACATCTGTTTAAGATAAAAGCATGGAATTAATGATTAATAGTAATGTTTGTTGTGTCCCAATAAAATAGTAGGATCATAAAAGGACTGTTGTAAAAACAATTTAATAATTTGCAAGTGCATTTGAAATGTCTGCTGATAGATGATGTATTATTTGTTTTAGGTCACTGTATTGTTGGAATTTTATTGCAACACAAATGTAAACCGCAGCGTGAGGAAGCCCACTATGTCTGGTGTAGTTTCTAACACAGAACACCGCCTGAAACTTGTTTATCATCAGCAGGACCTGAATGATACAGACATTGCTCACAGGTATGTATACGTCTGCCTGAAATAAAGACTAGTAAATGTTTGGCCATACAACTAACTCTGCAAACAGAGGCTGTAAATAACAGCTGTGGTAGTTATCATCCAGTATGGACATCTGCAAGAAGAGCATTGTATCAATTGCAGAAACCCATGATTGACAGATGGAAATAGAATACAAACAGAATGTACATTGGTGTGCCACACAGCAAAACATGGAGTATACAGTGCTGAAAACATTTGGAATTTACTGCTGCTGCTGATAGCTCAGTGTGTGTTACATCAAATATGGTAAACCAGAGTGGCGTCAAAGTGTATTTTAGTTATGGATAGTCACAATAATAAATGAGCACTCTAAAATGTGCAAGTGTCATCGGGAATTATCGTATTACTTTTTTGTATAATGTACCATCTGTGTGTGTCCAGTCATATGAAGTGTTGACTGACTTTACTGGTATCTGGTATTTTCAAGTATTGATTTGTAATTCCCCTTCCAGAGTGCGGAGAGAACTCAGGAACCAGTCGCCTTATTTTGAACAGACTTTATATGTGGCCTCTGTGATGGAAGAGCGACCTCCTGGTACCTTGGTTACCACAGTGAAGGCCAGAGATCCTGAAAACTCTCCGGTTAGCTATTCAATGTCATCACTGTTAGATTCACGCTCTCAAGGTGAGATGTTATTGAAGAATGAGATTTCAGTAGGAATTTAGTGTATAGGCTTAGGTCAACTGTGCTGTAAAGCAACCAGTAGTAAATTTGGAATGGAGTGTAAACAATATGCAAGTTGGCTTCCTTATACAATCTCACGGGACAGAGAGTAGTAAAATAGACCTAGAATGAAATGGCAAGGTTATTTTTAAAAGCTTCTAAACGTCACAATGTAACAGATCGCTATGGTTTCGCGACCTGAGGCATTTTGTTTGAGGTTTGCATAGAGGCCATGTTATTTGACAGTGGGGCGAGTGGTTGCTCCTTCCCACCCACATAGCTTATGTGTACCTTTAAGGAGAGAAAAAGAGAACTCTGTATTCTCAGTCCAATGACATTCATGTGAATAGTGCACGAACTTGCTCTGTAGAACTTAGAGAGAGAAGAGTCAAAAAAGCTGTAGATAGAAGGGGCAGCTTCCAAAAATTTCAGTGGAAAAGAAAGTTTCTTTTTCAAGCAAGAAAGAAGGAAGGAAGGGAGGTTGGAAGGAAGGATGGAAGGAAGGGTCTATCTGGGTTGTGCTTTGGCAAACACGTATTGAGAGGTGACAAAACAGTCAATTATAAACCGAGGTGTATTGTTTGATATGTGCATACAATTAATTGTTAATTTATTTGTGCTTGAAGTGTTGTGTGTTTTTAAGACAATCAGACTGAACATGTAATATTTCACTGTCACTTCTAACAATTAATGATACAAGGAATGAACCCGTGATGCCATTTGCAATACGTATGTTATATGTGCATGATATCTGAGTGTTGTTTAATTTCCCAAAGGTACACGACACACATATTCCTTGAGAGAGAGATTCTCAAGCTCACTTAGGGAAATTCATGAAATCTTGAACAAAAATGGTGAAGGGACTTACAACAACTTGCTTGTTGTATCCAATACCTGAGTTGGAAAAAGAACAAGTAGGAGGTTTATTAAATGGACTGCACCATTTAAATTTGTTACTGGGAGAATGAGCATAACTTTCTTACACATTTTATTTTGTAAATTTTTATTTCTGTTTTAATGACTAGAATTTATCTCAATTGAAAACATTTTTAATGTAGAACATAAACCGATGTCTTTATAATTTTATTCAAGACACACACACATAATGTTACCTCAGATAATGGTGCAATGGACTGCAACGTGATAGAGTATTGATAAAGAGGGTACTGTTTTACCCTTGTGGTAATGTTATGTTTATTATTTAAACCATGCTATGTCATTAAATTTTACATTTTTCGGACCGTGCAGCTTTGTATAATTCTGGTAAATGACCAACTCGACGCACAATTTCTTCTATAATATGTTTATTTGAATCCTCTACATGTTTCAAGCAACTTTGTGCTCATCTTCAAGAGGACAGTTGTATTAATACAACTTCTGGTAGTTCCTTATTGACCTGCATACTGGACGGCCACTAACACAGAGTAATTATACCAGAAGTTGTATTAATACAATTGTCCTCCTGAAGATGAGCGCAAAGTTGCTCGAAACATGTAGAGGATTCAAATAAACATGTTATAGAAGAAATTGTGCGTCAAGTTGCTCAGTTACCAGGATCATGGTATGTAAGGTAACTTGGTAATAATGAATCAGTATAAGGGAATAGGATGTAAGATTTTCTAAGTATGTTAATTTAATAGCTAGGTGTTGTCGTTGCAGGGATGTTCTCCATTGACAGCAGTACGGGTGTTGTCACTACACTTACCAGCCTTGATCGGGAACTTGTTGTGCTGCATTACTTTCGTGTCACTGCTGTTGATGACTCGTTTCCACCAAGGAGTGGCACTACAACATTACAGATCAATGTTCTTGATGCGAATGACCATGCTCCAGTGTTTGAGGCTGGTGAATACGATGCGTCGGTCCGGGAATCTGTTTCTGTTGGATCCACAGTTGTCACTCTGAAAGCCACTGATCAGGATGTTGGGCGCAATGCTGAGGTAGTTAGGCATAGTGCTCACTGATCTTGGTTTCCTTACTTTAATATTTTATGCATACACACATCTGCACACACGTGTGTGTATGCATAGCCACCTTACCAGTTGAAGCAGTAAGCAAGCTGGGTCACACATTAGTATTGTGGATGCATTATGCTAATCTGAGCTGCATGGCTGATTATCCTGATTTGCTTCTGTCTTATAGGGTGGTTTTTCAACTAGTCAGATACTTGCAGATGATGTAGGGCAGTTTGTTGCATCTGTGGTACAGTCATGGAGATATGGCATGGCATCAACATTGTTTTTCTTTTTGCCCCTGTATTTTGTGTTTCTGATGTCTTTTTTAGTTCCAGAATTTTGTGTTTACTCACAGTACACATGAATGCTGGGCTGTAATTTTGTGTATGAATGAATAGTATTTGGGTTTGAGTCCTTCCGGACCTGATGCACCTAGGCCTTAAGACAGGCCCTTTATGCCCCATGTTCTGTACTAAGTTAAAGGAGCCCTGTTCTTTTAGCAAAGTTCCAGATGGCTCCCATACCTAGTTTCCTAATGTCCTTCAGGTCCAAAAAGAAGGAACCCAGGTATGTATACCTGCATGAGGCCAAGGCCTCACACTCACACAAAATGTGGACTGAGGTTTCCTCCTCAGTGCCGCATTTCCTACAGGTGGGGTTGTTACTTAGCCCCATTATATATAGATGTCTTCTCAAGGTGTTATGTCCAGTAAGCAGGCCAATAACAGCCCTGGACTGTGTTTTATTAAAGGACAATAGTCGGGCCCCTATAGCCAGATCAGGGCCAGAGATCAACTTCTGAGCCTGTCTCTGTGTACTACAAGGACCACGCCACAATGCCAGATGCTGTTTCTCCATCCAGCATTTTATCTTTCTTATATTCTGCCTAGAGACCCCCAAGAAAGGCTCAGGTCCAACAAACGGCTGAACAGAACCACTCCTTGCAAGCTTGTAGGCGATTTCATTTTCTCTCACTCTGGCATGCCCAGGGACCCAATATAGCCTCACAGCGTGTCGGGTAGAGATATTATTCAGTGCCTGCTGGCACTGTCATACCAAAGGAGACGTTGTTTTAGCAGCCTGAAGCGCTTTCAGAGCCGCCTGACTATCAGAGCAAATACTAACATGTTTCTCTGGCCAGTCCTGAGTTTCAATTTCATGAATACAGGCTAGTATTGCATATACCTCAGCCTGAAAGACTGTGACATGTTTTTCTAGAGAGATACTGAGCCTTCTGTCTGCAGATTGCCAATAGACCCCAGCCCCAGTCCCTTCCGCAGTCCTGGACCCACCTGTAAACCAGACGAGCCCTTTAACTGCAGGAGGAGTCCCTGGGCCACTGGTCCATTCCTCTCTAGTTAACATAGTGATCCTGTATTTGGGTTCCAGTAATTTTGTGTTTACTCATGGTACATATAAATGCAGGGCTATAATGTTCCCTCTTCTTTGGTGTGCGAAATTCACTCTCTCATATTAAGGGAGAAACAGAGGCTGAGGGTGCTCCAGAACAGGGTGATGTACCAGTGATTGGGAGGATATTTGTGCCTAAGGGGTAGCAGCAGGTGACTGGAGAAGTGGAATAATGATGGACTGCATGATTTGTATTCTTCACCAAATGTAGTGTGGTTGATCAAATCAAGGAGAATGAGATTGGTGGTGCATGTGACACATATGGAGTAGGAGAGAAATTCCTGCAGGATTTTGGTGGGGAAACCTGAAGGAAAGAACCAGTTGGTAGACTCAGGCATAGATGGGAGAATATTATTAAAATGGATCTTAAAGGAATAGGCTGGGAGGCATGGACTGGATTGATGTGGCTGAGGAGAGGGACAAGTGGCAAGCTCTTATGAACACCATAATGCACCTTCATGTTGCATAACGTGCAGGCAGTTTCTTTTCTAACTGAGGTGCACGTAGCTTTTTGAGAGGGACTCTGTTCCATGGAGTTAGTTACTTAGTTTCTTAGTTTCTTATGTAATTCGTCCTTGTACTCTTGACTGTAAATGTTCATGAACGTTGTGTACCCATCACACCCTGTAACCCATTGGCATACACAGCCGCCTGTGAGGCGGCCGGGCTCGCTAGGTCCATTAATACACAGCCAGCTGTGAGACGGAATTCAGAGACCAACCCAACATCACAGCACGAGAGGGGTATGTATTGAAGTCAATAAAAATTAATTTTGCATGAATAAAATATAAATGTACAAAATTGCCATTTTTGCCTAAAAATTAGTATTTATAGGTGTGCCATGTGTTATAAAAAGTAGTATGCCAATGGGTTAAATACGTATCTGTTCTGTGAAAATTGCTGTGTAATGTGGAAGTCCATGAAGTGAAATCCATGGCAGCATGATTAAATGTACTGACCCATGTGCTTGCTTGTCCTGATGTCCAGACCATTTGTCTGTAAAAGCAAAAAATATTCCTTCAAGTAACCAAGACCTACAGATTATTGTGTGTTAAAGCAAAAATCAGTGTAGGGAATATCACTAAAGTGAGGGAACTGTGTACTTCATTTAATTGTATAAAGTGACATGTATTTTTTGTCCACAGGTTGAATACTCCTTGGTTCCTCAAGATGGCAGTGGCGGAAGTCCGGGATTGGAAGATGCTTTCCGCATTGATCCCAAGTCAGGTGTAATAACAACTCGATCTGCACTGGATCGTGAACAGGTGGAAGTGTACACTTTGGTTGTTATGGCTACAGATCAAGGTTTGCCATCAGCTGGAGGTCAGCGATCATCAACATGTACGGTAGTAGTGCGTGTTCTAGATGATAATGACAACTACCCACAGTTCACTGAGCGGACATACACAGTACAAGTGCCAGAAGATGTTAATTGGAATAAAAACCCTGTAATTGCTGCTGTCAAGTAAGTTGCTTCTCTGCACTTTTGGCCATTAATTACTCACGGTATTTTAGGGCCAGGATAGCTCAGTCACTACAGTGTCTAGGCTAAGGGCTGGATGACCAAGGTTCTTGAGTTCGATTTGTGGCATTAGAAAGACGTTTTGTTATTCACATATTCTGGAATGTGTCTGTGTTGCTGGGTTAATGGTTCCTGATGTTCCGAAGGGCCATAGTGTCTTTATGTGTAAGGGTTGGAGTTTGTTCTTCATTTTGGTCCTTTAAAATGTCTGGAACCATTAATCTTGTGACATAGCATTATATGCCAGAAGGCCTGAATTCTATGAAATAAAACAGTAAGAACCTCAGATCTCACAACTTAAGAACTGTGTTTAACTTTCATGGGAGTAAATTTTTCCTCATCTGTTGTTTTAACTATGGGAATTTCAGGAAATATGTGATACTAACCTGGATATGCACTTGTTTTGTGGCAGAGACTTGTTCTTAATTGTAATCATAAGATGATGCAGCATCAGTGTTCAGATGTCATATTGTCACATGGAAGGCCCATGTTCAGTATCAGACTACAAATTTGTGGGAGTTCCCTATTTCAGTCAGTTTTCAGCATATTCTGTGAACTAATGTACATCTGTTCCTCTCATGGTTTACAGCAAACAAGACTAAAATGTTAAAAGGTGAAGTTGCTGTGTATAGTGTGAAGGCATGTGGTGGAATGGAGGTATAGCTCCACTTGTTCTTAACCTTAGCAATGTATGGGTGTGAGGGTTTAGCAACTTTATTCCCAGAGAAAGATCCCCTGATTTCCATTGAATAAGAGACTATGTGGGTCCCAGAGGAGGTCTGGACATTTTGGAGAAGAGAAACATCTCTTGCTCCAGTAGGGAATAAACTGCAGTTCCTGGTATGTCTAGTCCATTGCCTGGTACTACAACAACTGAAATAACTCATCTTCTAAGATGTTTCTTTAATTAGAAAATTACACTCTAGTGTGTCTTTTATGTCCATGTTATGTTCGTTCATGTATGATTTTCTGAATTGAGTGTGATGTATGACATATTTTTCCATGTCAGAGCTGTGGATGCTGACCAAGGCAACAATGCAGCAATAAGGTATGCCATCATTGGAGGAAACACGCAGGGTCAGTTTTCAATTGATAGCGTGAGTGGAGAGGTGTCACTGGTGAAACCACTAGATTATGAGACACTTCGAAGCTACAGGCTTGTGATTAGAGCACAAGGTAAGCTCCCAGAATGAAACTGATGACATCTTGTTACGATATTTGTTACTCACTGTCTTTGGATGTTGCAAGTTTCAGCATGTGAATGGTCAGAAGTAAATTCATCTGCATGCTGCAGCAATAAGTATGCAATTTGTGGACTGACTGTTCAAAAGAGAGTGTCAGAATTATTCTGACATGATGTTTGGAATTTATTTTTTTGTGAAAAGAAATTTTGCATGTTACAATTACTCTGCTGGGTAGAGGGGAGTAGCTTGCTGTACTTATATTAAATGTTTGCGGACTCTTGAAAATCTGTTGCCCCATTTAAGAGTTTGTGCAACTGAATTCTTATGGAAGTAACATATTATCTGTACTATGAGTATCTGAATGAGGGAAGGTTCTTCAAGTTGTTGAAATTTGAGTGTAAGCTTCCAAGGAAACCCCTTCAGCATTCCGCACAGTTGAATAATTATGTGTATGATCTAACATTGCCTCCCCTGACTGAATGCTCTGTAAAGATGTCAGTGCAAGGGAAGTAGTACCAACCTGTAGTTAGTATGTTTGTGCTGTTTGTGTTTCCTGTCACTGTTGCTTTTTGTCACACACATTGATTGAAGGAGAGTCTCATTCCATAGAACATAACAGCAATTAAACTCACATAGCGAAAGGCAGAGCATGACTGGGCTGAGAGTGAGCTGTGCAGTAGCAGGAGAGAGTGGGGAGGCTAGCCAACCACCCACATGGTGTCTTACTGATCTGTTGGAACCAGTCATGACAAGCTGAAATGATTGTATCAGAATGGTTGATCATGAACAGAGGAACACTGTAAACTGTATGCAGATGCTAGGGCTGTAGCATTGCTACAAACCAATATGATATGCCCGTTTTCACATTGCAGATGGTGGAAGTCCAAGTCGTTCGAACACAACACAGTTGCTGGTGAATGTTCTGGATGTAAATGACAATGCTCCCCGGTTCTACACTTCTCTCTTTCAAGAGTCAGTTTCAGAGAGTGTAGCTACAGGATTTAGTATTGTCAGGGTAGGTGTTGTGACTAGTGATAATGAATTGTTAGTGCACGTAACATAGTATGTATTTAATTGTGAACTGTCTGAATCATTCACTCAGTTCTTATAGAGAAGCTTGCATTTGCTCTCAGCTAGTCAAGAATTTCCCTGTATTTGTGGAATGTAAAGGTTCTATACTGGGTTCAGAAGCTGATTCTTGACCGGAGCTGAATGAATTGAGCCCTGTGTCCTACCCTGCTTCACTGAAATCCATTTTCATATTATTCTGTCATCTATACCTAGGTTTACCTTGAGGTTTTCTAACTAAAATTTTGTATGCATATCATATATCGCCTCTTAATCTTAGTTTATCTGAATGACTACAAATTATGATGTTCTATTTTGTGTAACTTTCTCCTTCCTGTTACATACTTCCATGTAGGTCCAAGTGGTCTCTGTTTTTGTCAACACCCTCTTCTCATACACTGTCAGTCTTTGCTCTACCCTTAATATGGGAGACCAAGTTTCACACCAATACAAAAAACAGAAAATATTTTATTTTTTCATATTATAATCATTATATTTGTGGACAGCACACAGGAATACACAAGATGAAGCAAGCATTTTGCACTTTTGAGCTGCTCTTAATTTAAAAACAAGGACTGATGTTTTAGCTGTGTGTTTTGCAAGAAGCAGTCACACTTGAACGTAAATTTTATATATTTTTGGTGATGGTGGTTTGGTTCTGTAGGTACAAGCATATGATGCAGATGAGGGTGAGAATGCAGCTATTCGTTATTCTCTTGCACCTCGTGACGAAGGTGGAGGCTCAACAGCAGAGCTCCCTGTCACAGTAGATGACCGTAGTGGTTGGATCTATACAACACGGGAACTTGACAGAGAAGAACAGAGCAGATATCAATTTCAGGTTTGAATATTACACAGTGTATTTGTAGGTTTGAACAGCTTGAGGGTCTTAATACAGTCATTATTTTGTCTGATGAATATTGCTTTTTGCTGTCTGCTGCTATTGCAGTATGCATGTATTTGGCTCGCCAAGTGGCTAGGGTTTTTACCAGAGTTTCCCAAACTTTCTTGGTTGCGGACCACTCTTGGGTTCAAGAAATAACCATGGTTCCTCACATACTTGATCACGTAAATGTAGACTGTCCGGATCATAAGTAGTCGTATCTAAAATATAAAATTTGTATCTTAGAACTGATTTTAGATAGCTATGATTACATTCCAGTAGCATATGTAACAATGCGTTGCATGATTTGATGTAAAGTGAAATGACTGTCACTCTTGTTGTGGGTGCAGGAAGTTTCTTAATTAGATATTCGAACAGTCATACAAAATAAACAAATTGCCAATTGAAGTTCAATGATTATTTTAACAAAACATTTTTCCTTCAGTTTAAAAAGCAAGTTAACTTCAAAGTAGCCATGACAGGAATGTATCCACAGATCATCTGGGAACTAGTTGCAGATCCCTAGGGATCCACAGAGCACACTTTGGGAGCAACTGGTCAGTATGATAAGACTGCTGTCGGAAATGACAAACGTTAAACGTTATTTTGTCACACCATTGCCCCCTTATGTAATGTATGTTCCTATCTATGTGGTCACTAGTCAGAAATCTGGTAAACTGTCACAATCAGACGGTGATAAAGTCCGTGTCTGCTGTGCATCCCATATTACCTCATTCTTTTTGCACTGCAAATTACAATTTATTTTGCTCTCTACTAAGGGCAATCTGTGCTGACTGGAGCCATCAGGTTCTTGGTTTGGGATTTATATAGTTATGCTGTCTTATTGGAAGTTTATAAATTTAACCTTCCTATTACTCTGGTATATTTAAGTCCCAATTGCTGCCCAGGGTGAAGGAGTTTGAAATTAAAATTACTGTAAAATAAACTCACTTTTTGTAAAGTTCACTGAGGCTGGCATTGAAGGTTTAATAGCTGTTTGCTGTCAATGCTTGTGTGGAATATGTTGTAAAATATGCGTGTCTACTCTTAGTACTTGTGTGCATATGTTGTAAAATATTGGTGTCTGCTGTTAGTACTTCTGTAGCGTATGTTGTAATATATTGGTATCTACTGTTAAAAAACTTACCTTTTTAATTGTATTATATTTAGTGTACTGAAGTGAAGTCAGCATCACATGTGCCAGTTCAGAGTCACTTTATTGTAAGCTTAACTCTTTGCCATGCTGGGGTCAGAATTCCAATTGCTGTCCAGGGTGGAAAAATTTTAAATTTAGTGTAATGTAAAATGCAATAATGTTGTTTGATGGGCAGAGGCCAGTGACATGTGAGGCACTGACGGTCAGTGCAGTGCACAGGTTGGGGTCGAAAGGTTAGTGTTTTGGTTGAAGTGGGAAATGCACAACAGAAGTGCATATCCAAACACTTATGTGACAGAAGGGACTGTGCTGACATCTGATATTAATATTTCGAAAGCAGATATGGTGATTTGGAAGACAGAACTGATATGTCTATTGCTAATGAAATATTTGTTTATTTTACTTCTTGTATTATGCAGGTGGTGGCAGTTGATGGGGGCAAACCTCCTAGAAGTGCATCAGCCAGTGTGGTGATCACTGTCCAGGATGTGAATGACAATGACCCAGTATTTGAGCCAAAGCTGTATGATGCTGTAGTGTCAGAAGATGATCCTCCGGGCACTCCAGTTGCGAGTGTTACAGCCACTGACAGAGATGAGAACCCAAGGTAGCTGGGAACATCTTGTTTATACATCGCTCATTAATGGAGTTCATTCTTCTCTACCTAGAGCATTTACCTGAATGCAAAACGAGAATTTTTTCCTTATTGCTTATCTCAAAAATTGGGGTTTGTCCTTATAATTGCATACAAAATTACATACTTACTCTGTAAATATTTTCCTGAAAATTGAAGATGGTGGGTGTGGACATCCTTATGTTTCCGTGAATGCGCTAAATTAATCTTTATCACTTAAAGATTTTTTGAACCCTATGGGTGAGTAAAATGCTGTCATAAATAGCTGGTGGGAAATTAAATGTTATCCAAAGTAAACTGAAATATGAAAACTTTGCCAGAATCAGCACAGCCTCCCAGGTGTTGCTTCAGTGTTGATTTCACAGCAGTGAGGAAGTGGAAGTGGCTGTTAGTGAATGGCTGTGATTGCAAGAGCCTGATTTTCACTGCAACAGTATTTTTAAACTCATGTCAAGTTGGAATAAATGCATACGCGTGCTTAGGGATTGTGTTGAAATAGAATACAACTTCAGTGGAATAAGTGACATAAGTTAACATTGCAGTGGCTTGTCATTTAATTAATAATGTAGGGAATCTTACTTATTGGCATCTTTTGATAGGTTGCACTATGAATTAACTGGTGGCAATGTACGTGGAAGATTTTCAATCACATCACAGAATGGGCGTGGTCTTGTAACAATTGCTCAGCCACTAGACTACAAGCAGGAGAAGCGTTTTGTTCTGACAGTCACGGCTTCAGACTCTGGAGGTCGTCATGACACAGCTACCTTGTATGTGAATGTGTCAGATGCCAATAACTTTGCACCAGTGTTTGAATCTGCTCCATATTCAGCGTCTGTCTTTGAGGATGCACCGGTATGTACACATCGGTAATATTAAGCTACATATTATTGTTGGGAATTGACAGGGTGCCACATAAGATCTATACAGGCAGTTCATAATTACCAGTGCCCTGAACAGCGGTTAGGTATACGTTGTGTTGAGACATCCTGTGTGTCTTGTTATGTTATGTCATGATGTAGTAGTTACTGGTTTCACATACAGGGCCTAAGGCCAGAGGTTAGAGGTTGGCCACATGAGGTGAACTCTGTTCTGCAAACTTTAGCATTGCTGTATTTCACAGACCACAGGATACACCAGAATTCTGAAAGGCAAATGTAGAGGGAACATTCTTTATTCAGTTTTGAAGCAACTTTGGAATATAAGACACTGAGTAATTACAGGTAGTGTTTTTCAAGGAAAATTGCATCTTGTGGTCCACAGAATTTGATATTTTTGTGTTGTCTTGTGGATAGAACCCTGTTAAAGAATAAGAGTAAAATACAACAACTTTTCATTGATAACAGATTGGTTTCTGATGTAGGGGGTAGTGACTGTTGTGATTTGTGTGACTGGTTTAAGGCCAGTTGATACTGCATGCAAGGCTGCTATATGGAAGTTACAGTTTGAAGATTCCTGTCTACTAGGATGCAGCACACTGTCACTGGACAAGCACTTCCTGATATATCAAATTATCATTGTGCCTTCACATTCAAGATGAAGCAGTCTTCTCAGACTGCTTGATCTAGAATGTGAAGGTACATTGATCCTCTGATCTCTCAGGCACTGCCCACCCAACAAAACAGCGGTATGCTCCAGGAGGCTGGAATCTTCAGCAACAGTGCTGTGAGAACCTGTAACCCCACAAGACACAGTGTGCCATTATGCAAGTTATTATTTTCTTAAATAACTCTTTCAGGTTGGAACTACTGTCCTGGTTGTTGCAGCATCTGATGGTGATGTTGGTCAGAATGCTCAAATTACATATTCTCTTGGCACGCATGATTCATCGACAACACCTGAATTTACCATTAATCCACAGACAGGCGCTATCGTTACCACAAAACGTCTTGACCGAGAAATGGTTGCTGGTTACTTGTTAACTGTGACTGCTCGAGATGGTGGTACTCCTTCATTGTCAGATACAACAGATGTTGAGATAACTGTGTCAGATGTCAATGATAATGCCCCAGAATTTCGTAAGCCTTCATACATGGGATCAGTTCCTGAAGATGCTTTGGTTGGCAGTAGTGTTGTTCAGGTATCTGCTGTTGATGCTGATATGGGTCTCAATGGAAGAATTCGTTATGCATTGGGTACCGAAAATTCCGGTGATGGAAGCTTTGTTGTGGATCCAACATCTGGGATCATAAGGACGGCAAAAATATTGGATCGTGAAAGTGTAGGTGTATACGATCTAATAGTGTATGCAATTGATAGAGGGTCACCCAGTTTAAGTGGTTCAGTTGAAGTTAAAGTAAGAGTGGAGGATGTGAATGATTCACCACCAGTATTTGACAGTGATAAAATTGTAATGTACATTGCGGAGAATTCACCAGTTGGATCAACAGTTGGGGAAATTCATGCACGTGATCCTGATGAAGGAATGAATGCTGTAGTGCAGTATTCCATCATAGGTGAGTCTTATTACTAGAACCATGGTGTAGGGCCAAATGGCAGAGAACTCCCTATGCTTTCTTACCATTTCGTTCTAGTAAGTTTAGCTACAGTCAATAAGAATGTAGAAGAAAAAAATTTATACAGTTGGCAATAAGAGACAAGACTGTCCTTCAATTCTTTAATGTATTTTATGCTTACAAAAGCATTTACATTTTATTAAAAATAAACCCTCATGCCTTGCATGCTCTTTGCAATTATTTTCATTCACTGTATAACAAATTCTTGGAACCAAATAGATGTTTTACATTGAAATTGCATTTTGATGTACATACACTATTCTGATGATGGTGACAGTTATATTGTTCCCAGTCATTCATGAGCATTGAGACTGTCCTGTGTGTATTATGTTGGAGTAATGTGAGTTTCTTGCACCACCTACAAAATTGTATTGCCTCATCCCTAGTTTTGTTGTGAATTATATTCTTCCGTATTGCATTTCTTCTTATTTTATTTTACTGAATGTCCATGTTGTAAGGCAAGACCATTCAAGTACACAAGTTTTGTTACTAACAGCACCTGATTTTTATTACTGTTCTGACTGTTTTGGTCCAACTGGACTGTCATCAGACATCAGACTTATACAGGGTTTGGTGGAATTAATCCAGTCTACGGTAATTATTGCACATTGGTTTATGTTTTGTAAACATGTGTTAAAACCTTTGGAAGGAGTATTTATTTAACATGTTTTCTATTCTGATTTGACGTTTATTACTACTGTAATAGCAAAGTGTTTGGTGCACTGTGTGTTAAAAGAATTTGCTTTGTTTGGAATCTCCTTACACTATAATAAAGTTTTCATTAGTTACCGATTGCAGCCACCATGTCTTGTAGCCTGAGTTACCTGTATTACTATTTGAGAAGGCTGTAATGCAAGAAATGTGTAACACAACATAATTCCATGTTTAATAAATTACTGTAAATGTTATTAAATCCACTGAGACTTGTGAAAATGATCTGTGGTGATGGTACAAAGGGACCGAAATCTGGGACCTGTCATGTCAATAGCAACAATAATGGGATGCTGTGAACAAGAGCACATTTATATTTGAGTGGTCTTTATTTACAGCATTTTAACTGAGGTACAATATAAATTATGAATCAGTTGAATAAGATCACTGATCGTCACTGTGCAGGTGGAGATGACAGCAACAGTTTCTCGCTGGTAACTCGACCGGGAAGTGACAAAGCTGAACTTGTAACCATGGTGGAACTTGACTATGAATCGTCTCACAAGAAATATGATCTTGTAGTAAGAGCAGCTTCTCCTCCGCTCAGAACTGATGCCCATGTGGAGATTCTGGTGACAGATGTGAATGACAATGCTCCGGTACTACACGACTTTCAGGTAACACAGCTGCTGAGGTGTATTCAGTTAGTATTGGGAGCTGGTGTAGATCGGTCAGTACACTGACTAGGCTGTGGGCTGGATGATTCAGATTTCGATTCCCGGCATGAGCAAGAGATTTTTCTCTTCACCAAAATGTCCAGACTGGCTGTGGGGCCTTCCCACCCTCCTTCTTGCTGGGTACTGGTGGTTCTTTACCAGGAGTAAAGCAGCTGGTGTGTGAAGTTGACTACTGCCCTCCAGCTAGTGCCAAGGTTGAGAACAAGTTTAGCTTCAGTTTAGTTTCATGCTCACCTTCATCGTCATGCTACTGTTATCAGAAGGACAAGGAAGCGAAGCCTGGGAACCTTCAAACAAGGGCTTGCTCTTTTGGTTAGTGGGCAGCATTTAACAGAGATGTGCTTTCACATTGATTCATGTTTTGACAGTTTGGACCACAGACTCCCTTTGGCAAACTTGTAGCTTCATTCCTAGTATCTGTAAAAGATGATACGAAAGTGTTCTTGTTCCAGTAGAGACAAACAGAATCATCTGGCTGTCACAACAGTTTGTATCTGCACCAAGCAAATTGGCATATCTGGCACTTATTCAATGCAAATGTGACTTCCTAACAGGATATTTTTATGCTTTTAATTTGTTTGGTTTGTGACTAGTGTGTATTAGACGTTGTCTCTCTTATAGGTGACATTTAATAACTTCCGAGACTGTTTTCCTTCTGGACCAATTGGACGTATTCCTGCTTTTGATGCTGATGTGTCTGATCAGTTGTACTACAGGATACTGTCAGGCAATAATGCCAACCTTGTTCATCTGAATTCAAGTTCAGGAGAAATAACACTGTCACCTCAACTCAATACAAATGTTCCAAAGCTGGCAACCATGGAAGTATCTGTTACAGGTAGGGCGTGGTGTTCAGGATTGTGTGTTCTTCTTGTGATATTAATGTTATCATTCAGAATTTGGGTATTTTGAAAGAAGAGGAGCTGCTAGGAATTTAGACCATGACATTCAGCTGTGAGATGATAAAATTATTAAAATTAGGGTATGGTTAGATTAGGTTAGGTTAGGTGTGGCATCTAGCACAGACGTTTGTAATTAAGTAAAACTTTACAGTATTTTCATTGAATAAATGATTCCATGTTAAGTGATAATTGGATGAAAGTTTTCAGGCTTTTATGTTGGTTTATTGTCAGTGTGTGGCACCCTGAAGGTGAAGGTGTCATGTCTTTCTTGAAGGAGAAACAGGCTACACGTAATAACGTTTAATGCAGTTAGTTATAGATTCATGTTATGTCCTATGGTTTTTTTTAGATGGTATAAATGAAGTGAAGGCGTTAATGCAGTTGACAGTTCGTTTGATCACAGAAGAGATGCTATTCAACTCCATAACTGTTCGTCTGGATGACATGACTGAGGAGGCTTTTCTTTCTCCCCTTCTCACATTTTTTGTTGAAGGCTTAGCAGCAATTATACCATGTCCAAAGGAGAATATTTTTGTGTTCAGCATACAGGTGAGCAGTACTTCACTGTTGTTATGATGATGTAATTAAAAATGTCCAGTGGCTGGTGCACATTTTCAAAGCTGAATGTGGTCCTGTCTGTGGGAGGAAGGGAGTATTTTAAGGGCTCAGAAATGCCAAAGTGGGGACAGCAGTTTTTGAGCAGTCACTGTTTCAGTATTATAAAATTAAGGTGATGCTCAGTGCTGATGATTTGTAGCAATACTAAACAAAACTTTGTACCATTAGAAGAAAATACATGAGGAAGTGCTGCTGTAGGAATGAGGAGATGTTAAACATTAAAATTATTGACCTTGCCTGAGCATTTAAGTGTTGGGGTACCTAATCTAACTCACAGAAGGGATCAGAATATAAAATGTCACTTCTGCAATGAAAATTGTATTATCATTAGAAGTTTTGGTAAACAAAGGTTAATGAGAAGGGACATAGGATTCAGCAAGAGTGACATGCTGATGATACATATTGGGCATTACAAGGTTGGATTATTAAGCAGTACAGTTATCAGACTAAAATATCATACAGTAGAGCCTTTGTGTTCCAGATTAATTAGCACCAATAGAACCATTATGTACGTTGCAAGCATGCACCTCTGCATCTACTGTCCATGTAAAATACCTATGCATAAAATACCAGTAATAGGATTAAGAAATAACCTTATAAGGCATACACAGCATGAAACTTTGTTTGTTTTTAATAACACTCACACATTTTTTGGAAACATAAAACATGTGAAGTGATTGGAGGGGAATCTCATGCCATAAACATGGGTGGTTGGTCATCTTGATGAGAAATTTGAAGGTGAAGGAAAGTGAGGAGGTATTTTTGCAGCAACACAGTTTATAGTATAAGCGGTACTGGTACCTAGCAGTTATGGAGCATGACAGTAATGAATCTCACTCAGTTCAACACAGAGTGATGATGAGCTGTGACAGGAGGGTTTGGGAGGGGAGGGGGGGGGGGGAAGCTGACTGTCCCAGCACATGGCCAGAACTAGTCATGAAAGTTAGAAACAGTGGTATTAAATTGGGTGATAATGACAGGTTCATGAGGGTTCATAAAGATTCGTGGAGATTCATGAACATCAAGACTCTGTGGCATCCACACAGTGGGACATGTCCCAAAGAATTGGCTGTGAAATATTGTGTGTGAAGAGGAACATAATATTGAATGAAACACTGGAATATACGGCATTGGGTGAGAGATGTTCTGCATACCGAAGAAAATGTGGGAGAGACTGGGTGGTTTTATACGGCATAAGGACTGTTAGCTGAGCAAGGCGCTTCACAGTGGTGAGATTGTAGTGCCTAATTGTGCAGAGTTGTTGCAGGTTTGTAAGGAGTAGCCACTGAGCCTACAGTGACATTTATGTAACATTCTGTGAGAGTTTTTGTAACAAGAAATATATATCAATCACTGAAGGCTGACTATTATTTTGTTATAAATAGCTGGAACTGGTACCTTCTTTTTGAATTACGCTGTACATTCATTCAGTCTTGCAACTGTGGTTTGCAACACCCAGGCATCAGAGTTTCTACTGTATCTGACATTTAATTTCTAAGACACATAGGTGTCATATAATTTATAGTGAAATTCTCTTAAGACATTAAAAAAAATCTTGTTTCACTTTTGAGAACTTGTTGTGTATGTATGTTGAATTGTATGGTGAGTATGTATGTTGAATTGTATGATGAGTATGTATGTTGAATTGTATGATGAGTATGTATGTTGAATTGTATGATGAGTATGTATGTTGAATTGTATGGTGAGTATGTATGTTGAATTGTATGATGAGTATGTATGTTGAATTGTATGATGAGTATGTATGTTGAACTGTGTGATGAGTATGTATGTTGAACTGTATGATGAGTATGTATGTTGAACTGTGTGATGAGTATGTATGTTGAACTGTATGATGAGTATGTATGTTGAATTGTATGATGAGTATGTATGTTGAATTGTATGATGAGTATGTATGTTGAATTGTATGGTGAGTATGTATGTTGAATTGTATGATGAGTATGTATGTTGAACTGTGTGATGAGTATGTATGTTGAACTGTATGATGAGTATGTATGTTGAATTGTATGGTGAGTATGTATGTTGAATTGTATGATGATTATGTATGAGTATGTATGTTGAATTGTATGATGAGTATGTATGTTGAATTGTATGATGAGTATGTATGTTGAATTGTAAGGTGAGTATGTATGTTGAATTGTATGGTGAGTATGTATGTTGAATTGTATGATGAGTATGTATGTTGAATTGTATGGTGAGTATGTATGTTGAATTGTATGATGAGTATATTTGTTGAATTGTATGATGAGTATGTATGTTGAATTGTATGATGAGTATGTATGTTGAATTGTATGATGAGTATGTATGTTGAATTGTATGATGAGTATGTATGTTGAATTGTATGATGAGTATGTATGTTGAATTGTATGATGAATATGTATGTTGAATTGTATGATAAGTATGTATGTTGAATTGTATGATGAATGTGTATGTTGAATTGTATGGTGAGTATGTATGTTGAATTTGTATAATTTGCAGTAGTCTTAACACCTTCTCACCTGTATCTGTCTTTCCAGCATTTTGTCAGTAACCTTTCTCACAGCAATGGTTAGTTCTTTAGTGATTTTGGTGTGAGGGATATTTAGAGCACCATCAGCTTTGTTTATTTTGTTCAGATATTCAGATATTGTGAGTAGCATGCTTGCATGTTCTTCATGTGGCCATGTTCAAACAGGTGTTTTATAAAATCAATGAGAAAATTTAATGACAAGGTTAATTAAACTTTAAACTCAATTCATTGCAACTTTCAGTCCACTGTTAGCACTGTAGTGAAACAGTCGTCACAAGTCCCGGATTAAAAACCAACCTGCTCTGTCGTGTAATTTTCCCCACACCTTATGGGATGTGTCCATAGAGTTCGATATTCTGTGTTTCTAGCAACTGATGTTAAACACAGATTTTGATAATGTTTTGCTAGTATGACACAGGTAATTTATGGACAATAGTAGACATGATATTATGTGTTCAGCGAGTAATTGGTCTACAGGACAAAAACCTGTACACATGTACAGTGTGAAGTGAACACAAAACATGAGTATAAAAATACTCCAAATTATTGAAATTAAAGTATAATATAGTTTCAGTTGCAATGTGTGCTGTTACAGGACAGTGGAAATCAGTCTTTTGCAATGTCTGGGAAAGAAAGTGTAACAGGCAAGAATAGAGTGGGAGTTTGACAACACTACTGGTGGCTGTAAGAACTTTCATTGTTTGCAGTCAGAGGTCACTGCAAGCTAGGATCACAATGCTTGTAGAAAAGTCTGTAATTGACAGGGGCTTGGCTGATTGCAAATAGGAGTGCCTCAGGCATTTTGTTTGCCACATGGTCTGTCTGCTTCAAGTTTTCACACCCATAACATTATTTAAACATGTTACATGTAGAATGCAACTTGCTCCAAGTTAATTTTCAGTTGGCAGCATTACATGGTTGCCTGGGCCATGTACAGACTTGTCCTTCAACAGTACACTGTCACGTTGGTGTGATGTGAGGAAACAGACTTTACAGACATGTATGTTGCTAGTGTCAAAATGACTGCTGTAGCGACTGTGGTGGTGGGAGTGTGGGAGAGGCCAAGTTGTGGGGACAAAATGATTGCAGTCTCTGTGTGTGTCATGGAAGGTGCACAATATGCATGTGCCATGAAGTTGCATCATTCTGCTATGTGAAACTTGTGCTGGATTAACTTTGGAGATTAACCAATATAAACTGATAGTGTCATGTCAGCAGTGTATGCTGGGAAAAGATGGAAAGAATGGAGAGTTGGGGAGATTGTTTAGGTTTTGTTAAGGAAATTTATGTCATGAACTTTCAGTGCTTAGGTGGGAAATTTTCTTGTTTTTGGATGTATTAAAAGACAACAACGTGCCTGTTTATTGAGTGAGAGAGAGTTTTAGTGCTTTTTTATTTTGATGTCTTTGGTGGGAAAACTTTTTTACCAAGGGCACATTGAGCAAGTTTTGCTGTATTTTTTTCAGAATGTTATTTTGGAGATTGTGAATCAGTGTGACATGTTCATTAGCTTCTGTAGTCTGGGGTTATGAACCTGGCATCATTTTCACATGCTTATTGTTTTCTGAAGTTTAAAGTCTTCTGGGATGTGATACTTTGCTATTGGATGATCAGTTGCTGATGTTTTGAAGTGTCATAGTGCCTTAATCTTCAGGATCGAGAAGTCTGAGGAACATCATATCCCAGAAGACGTGAATCTGCAACAACACAAATATGTGAACTTCCAGTCATGCATGATCATTTTGTTACTGTAGGATGACACTGATGTCAATGCCAAGATCCTGAATGTGAGTTTCTCTGCTCGAAGGCCAGATTTGAATGGAGAAGAATTTTATTCTCCACAGTTTCTACAAGAGAGGGTGTACCTTAACAGGGCAATTCTAGCAAGGCTGTCAACAGTGCAGGTAAATTGATCCTTACTTTGATTTGTTTTCTTTATTTATTCTTTACTTTTGTTATTGAAGCTGGATGACAGTACTAACAATAAATGTAATATATTGCCACTTGTTAATGAAACCATAAAAGGGCTGTGTGGTGGAAAGTTAAACAGAAGCTTCAGTTTTTATTTTAAGTGACTTAACTCTCTTTTGACAGTAACATTTTTTTAAGTGGCTTGTGGTGGAGAAGTGGTCTGAGGTAGTTCAGTTTGGTTCCTCAAAACATAAATTATCTAACAGGAAGTTGTTAAAATCAGGCCGATGTAAATGGCTTCAATATGTTGAACAAGATCAGCTCTTTGGTATCAAGCTGTGGCTTTTAAGGAGAAGCACACAAAACGTTTAGCTTGTGCAGTTTACTCTGTCAGTGTTATTTTATATTATTTTACTTTAGTTTATTCTTGTCATGTGTTCAGTTCATACCATGTGTTGACACCATTCATTCCCCACCACTAAATATTTCCAGCAGGCAGCACAGTCCTTGACATCCTATCAGCAGCACACAGTTATGGCATTCATAACCTCAGTAACTCATCGTCCATCTCCGTGAACTTCCACATGTTTTTCCCTGCCTATCTTAACCGTACACCCATCCTAGACCCATATGGTGCGTATCACAATCAACCTTACTGGCTTGCCCCCCACACTTACTTTAGTTTGACAGCACCAATATTACACCTTATCTGTCTCTTGTGACCACTCTTCTTGGACTGTGTGACTCTGAAGATGGATGACAGACAGTATGATCCTTTGAAATGTGTGGAACTGCTTACCCAGCAGTGCAGTGAATCTGCAGCACATCAGCTGCGAGAATGTCAAATCTCACAATATGCAAGGTGGTGGTGAAGTGTAAATTTGGTTTGGTTTAATTAATATTATAATTTTGCATTGTGCTACAATACAGTTCTTTACTTGAACTGGAATAGTTTAGATATATAATACAGATAAATGATACTGCAGTGAATTGTGTGTGTGTGTGTGTGTGTGTGTGTGTGTGTGTGTGTGTGTGTGTGT
>Ga0268261_10000311_pt1 | contig 30052 bp, 25 predicted proteins | sample TergutNc150P1_FD_190353 | JGI IMG/M metagenome (GOLD analysis project Ga0268261, IMG submission 190353) | Nasutitermes corniger P1 segment gut microbial community from laboratory colony in Florida, USA - Nc150 P1 (SPAdes) (version 2) | ecosystem: Host-associated > Arthropoda: Insects >... | reverse complement strand
ACAGTCGCACCGGCTTGAGTGACCGTTTCCACGATCTTCTTAGCCGAGCTGTCAATGACCTCGTGGTCATAGGACTTCAGCCGGATGCGGATTTTTTGTCCCGCCATGGCGTCGTTACAACTCTCTGTTATTCCTCGATGGTTTCCCATCGGCCACCGACCCACGCACTCGGGCGTGTCGCACATTATTTTTTAGCGAAGTGATTTCTCACTTCACTACTTTTGGTGCGGCATACCTTTGCACGATGAAGCCACATGGTGGACTTTTACGTATTACAGCCTTTTAAGCAGAACATTTAAGCTACCGCTTTAGTGCATCTACTCATTAGCCCAGGCACAATATTGAGCATAATTAACAGCACGCCTAGGTGGCATCCGCCGTGTTTTAGGGCGAATGTGAGAGACACACTATTAAATACATTCAACATCGTACCTGCGCGCAGGCAACCTGTTAATCATGCCACAGCACGGCGCCGCAACGCAACCCCAGTACACAATGCGCCAGCTTTACAACAATTTGTAATGAAAAACCCGCCGGTTTCCCAGCGGGTCAATCAAATGTTTCCGGATTACCGGATAACGGGGAGCTAAGGTTCTAGCCCAAGTTAGGGGCTTCTTCGGCGGGAACCCAGGTATCAGTCAGGGCATCCCACGCGTAATCCGGGCTTTCGCAAAACAAAATCCATTGCTCAGCATAATCGCCAGTTACGCCTTCTAAGCCAGCCAGTTCCAGGCAAATGGCAGCCAGTTCGGTGCTAACGTCCGTGCCAGCCAGGTGTTGCTCAACCAACGAGGTGCGCACGCTGTGGGCGCCGGGCAGGTAAGTGCCCAACTCATAAGCCTCACCGGTGATGGCTAACGGCGCCTCAGCGGCAGCCTCGGTAGCGGCGCAACCGGACAGCGCCGCAGCGCTAACCATGGCAACCAGTGCCACGGCAGCGATCTTGAATTTCTTCATTAGGTCTCCTCAGACAAGTCGTAAAACTTAAAAACCGGCTGGCTACGCGAATTTTTCGCAAAACTAACCTAGTTTCCACTGAGAAACACCCTAGTTGTTGGGCAGCACCACATCATCGCCCCGGCGCTCGCTGCACAAAGCCTGGGCGCTCTAAAGGCCGCACCCGGTTCCTTTGGTTTCGACAGGCTCAACCGCCGGAACGACCCTAAAGGGATGCGTTAGTGGATGATGACGGGGGTGCCGGCGGGTACTTCTTCTAGGTATTTTTCGAAGGAGGAGTCTGGGATTCGCATGCAGCCGTTAGATACGGCCCCGCCAGTAGCAGGGTTAAAGCCCAGGGGGTCATACTCGTGGATGGCGGTAGCGGCGTCAGCAGCGCCATCGAAATAATCCATGCGCTCGGATTGGCAATTCGTAAGCAGGCCAGGCTCGCCACTTTGGATGGTCACTTTACCGACGATGGCGCACAGCCCCTTGGGCGTATCAGTTTGCCCAGTTTTACCCACGCCGATGTGGAAGGTGTGCGAACCATCGGGCCCAGTGACCGTCATAGTATAAGCAGTGGTGTCCACTTCGATCTTGTAATCCGCATGGGTGAGCGTGACATCAGAATCTTTGACCCAAAGCGTGTGGTGGTTTACCTGAGATGGGTCTTTTGAGGGCAACGAACCCCGGCCCACCGGGGTCAGAATCTGCACCCAACCTTCAGTTTTGCCTACCACCGCCCAGTGCGCGGGCATGTTCAGCAACATGTCGGTATCTTCATTAAGCGCCATTATGGGGCCAGGATCAGTAGGTTTGGCGTAGCCCGGCGTTAGTTGCGCAACCGGGGTCGCAATTAACATCATGGCGGCATCGGGACCAACTTGAGTGAGGCCCGGCGGCAACAGACGCACCAAATCAGGTTGTTTTAGCTGCCCAAACGGCTGTGGCTTGGTGGTGCCATCGTGTTGCGGATCAACGGGCGTGACCCCCGTGTTGGGCAGTTTGGCCTCAGCACTGTAAACCGAGCGGGGCAGAATTTTGCCATCGTCCAAAATGTCATCCGAAGATGCCGGACCGTGTGAGGGGTATGTGCCCACCCAACCACCATCGGGTGCGGCTTGCGTAATCGGCACTGGCTCAAAACTGCCGTTAGGCGCGCTGCCATCGGGCATCGCGGCACTGCAACCTCCCAGCGCAACCAGCCCCGTTAACACCAGACCAGCGCTACTAATTCCCTTGTTCAGGCCCAACCAAGCACGCATGGTACCCACCTCATTTTCCACTCATGCGAAACCAACAATGCGGCTTGCGCAATTACTAAACAGTTTACGCCCGCCACCTGCATTTTTGAAGTAAGGCCGCACCGGTCTTTAGCCGTTAGTGAGCGACTTAACATTAGGTGGCGACCCTCATTTGAAACCCCGCCTCTGCGGCATCGGGCAAAGTAAAAAATAGTTACAAGATGCGCCGTGAAATAGGTAAGCGTAATATGGTGTAATCCTTGACAAAGGATGAAGGAGGTTTCACCTATCACAACAAATTCAAAGAGGCACACCTAATTGAAAAAAACAGTGTGTCAATTTTAGTGTGACCCACTAGACGCTTTTTGCAGTGGAAAAAGTGACTAAAGGGGCGTACCTTTGAAATTACTGAAACCCAGGGGTTCGGTTAATAAAGATAATCGAATCCAAAGATTCCTAAAAGGAGTTAATCATGGCCGAATACGATGACGAAGGCCTGGAACTAACAACTGAAGAGATCTCGTTCAATGATGACGGCACCGTCAATGATGACGTGTACGTTGAAGAGGTTGCTGCTCCCGAATACGCAGTAGTTGTTGAGGAAGAAGAAGTTGTTCCAGTATATACCGAAGAGGTAGTTGAAGAAACTATCCCCGCTCCGGTAGCTGTAGTGGAAGAACCTACTTATGTTGCTCCGATTGAAGAGCCGGTACACCATGTACGTTGGCCTTGGGCACTACTGGCCCTGCCGCTACTGGCAATCCCCTTCATTCCGCGTCACCACGAGCCAGTTGCTGAGCCCGTACACGTAACCCCCGTAGTTGTTGAGAAAACTCAACCTCCAGTAGCTCGCGCTGTTACTCCGGTTCCGGAATGCGCTGGCACCTGGACCGTTGCTGGCTCCACCGTACTACGCGAAACCGCATCTGACACTGGTGCTGCTGTTGAGACCCTAGCCCCCAAAACTGCAGTTGACGTACAGTCCGCTGCTGCTGGTTGGTACAAGGTTGCAGTTGGTAGCTCCCATGGTTACCTACCTGTTAACGTAGTTGTCTGCACTGTAGACAAGCCTGTGGCAGCTAAGCCGCTACCGGCTCCTGCACCGGTTGACACCCCTGTTGCTAAGGCTACCGTTACTGGTTAATAATAACTAGTTAGTTTGAGGCTCGGTTCTTTATGAACCGAGCCTCTTCTTTATGACCCATCGGAATGGGCTTCGGCGGCCGCCTCTTCCGCCCCGCGCTCAGCGGCATAGAGTTTAGAAGTGCGGCTGAGCACGCGGTTAACGGCATCGGCAGGGTCATCAGTGAGTTGGAGTAACTTGGGGTCGAACTCGGAAATCATGCCAGCTTGCAACATCGGACCGCTAATCCAGTCCAGTAAGCCTTTCCAGAAATCTACGCCGATCAAAACCACTGGGAAACCCTCGATTTTGTGCGTTTGCACCAGGGTTAAAGCTTCAAATAACTCATCCAGGGTGCCAAACCCACCGGGCAACACTATAAAACCTTGGGCATATTTGACAAACATGGTTTTGCGGGCAAAGAAGTAGCGGAAGTTGATGCCCAGGTTTATATACTGGTTGAGGCTCTGCTCAAAGGGCAACTCAATGCCCAAACCAATGGATTTGCCACCCGCCTCAAATGCACCCTTGTTGGCGGCTTCCATTTGGCCTGGCCCACCACCAGTAATCACGGCGTAACCAGCCTCGGCCAGCAAGCGGCCGACTTCAACGCCCTTGGCATAATCGGGACTGTCGCGCGGGGTGCGCGCGGAACCGAACACGGAAATGGCAGGGCCGATGTCGGCCAAGGCCCCAAAACCCTCCACAAATTCGGATTGAATACGCAGCACCCGCCACGGGTCGCTATGCACCCAATCGGTATCACCTGTGTGCGCCAGCAGCCGCTGGTCCGTAGTGGTGCGCGGTACCGCATCACCCCGGTACGTAACCGGCCCGCGTTGGTACTCCACCGTACTGTCATCATCTGTGGCGCCATCGCCGTTCGCGCCATCATTTAGTAACGCATCATTGCGCACGTCCCTTACCTCATCATCGGCCATCCCTATATCCTATGCCATAATGCTTCGTTTTTGGGGTTTTCTCGCTGCTGACTTTTCGGGTACGCTGGGAAAATGCCCGATGTTGCAACACAAGCTGAGCTTGAGCAAGCGGCCCAACCCCAGCCCTTTATCCGATACCGCGATGTAGTAAAGCGGTATGACAGCCCTGGCGGCGTTTCGGTAACGGCGTTGGACCACATTAGTTTTGAGATACCTAAAGGCCAACTGGTAGTAATTGTGGGGCCTTCCGGCGCCGGGAAAACTACCTTATTGAATTTGTTGGGCGGGATGGATGATGCCACCAGTGGTGAAATCTGGGTGGGTGACCAAAAAGTTAGCGCATATAGCCACAAACAATTAACGGAATACCGCAGGCATGATATTGGTTTTGTGTTTCAGTTTTATAACTTGATGCCTAATCTGACGGCTTTAGAAAATGTGGAATTAGCTACCGAGATTTGCCGCAACCCCCACCCGGCTGCATCTGCCCTAGCCGATGTGGGTTTGGCGGGACGCGAACAATCATTCCCCTCACAATTATCTGGTGGGCAACAACAACGTGTTTCAATTGCACGTGCCTTAGCCAAAGATTCACATATTTTGTTATGCGATGAGCCAACTGGCGCTTTGGATTATGAAACCGGTAAACAGATTTTGGCGTTATTACGCGAAGTGGCTGACACCCGTGGCACTACCGTAATTATTGTTACTCACAACTCGGCCTTAAAGGAAATGGCCGATACTGTTATTACGGTTAAGAATGGAATTGCGGAATCAGTGGTTTATAACCCGCACCCCACACCTGTTGCGGATATCGATTGGTAAGCCCGATGGTTTCTGGAAATCTCATTTCCGAGAGTTCAACGACACTAGTGCCGCCGGGGCGCCCGTTAACGCCTGAAGCACGCGCCCGCGCTTCATGGCGGGCCGAAAATACCCGTGCCGCTAATCCGTTTAGACCCAATGCCGCTTATTTAACTGTGGTGGCGCGGATTATTTCCCGTAATTTATTGCGGTTACTGGTAATTGGGGCACTAACTGCAATTAGTACGGCACTAGTAACTGGGATTGGGGTGCTAGCACCCCGAATGCGCGCCGCTATCGATTTGGCTATTGAAAGTGGCGTTAACCCTATGGCGTTAGCGTTTATGAGTGGTACTGCCGATGGGATTGAACGCTTAGCAGTGGTATTCCCAACTTTGTTTAGCGGCGTTGTGGCCCTAGTGGTTTATATGACCATCACTAGGTTAGTAGAATCTGAACGCACCCAAATTGGTTGTATGAAGTCGCTCGGCTATTCGCGCCACCAAATTGTTAACAGCTATTTACCTTTTACTGCCATCGGTTGCATTGTGGGTGGGTTATTAGGCCTAGTATTGGGCTACTTTTTTGTGGGGCCAGTTATTTATGCCACCATTGAAGATTATTTTGGTTTGCCCGATGGCGATCCAGTAACGCCCTGGGTGGGTATCTTCACCGCCTTAGCATTGGTTGGAATAATGATGTTGGTGACGTTTTTAGCCGCTAACGCTACCGCCCGCACCAAACCCACATTGTTATTTGTACGCAAACCCCCGCCCGCTGGGCGCAAACTATTTTTAGAGCGATTCCCAGCTTTATGGAGCCGAATTGCTTACCGGCATAAATCAACCATTCGCAACATCGTGCGGTATCGGATTAGGTTTGTTTTAACCGTATTTTCGATGCTGCTATCCACTTTGATTGTTTATGCTGGGTTAGCCTTGCGTACCGCTTTAAGTGAATCAAACCCCGAGCTAAATGACACCATTGGGCCTATTTCATTGTTGTTAGTGGTAGCAGCCATTATCATTAACACTTTGGTGGTTTACAACATTACCAATATCAACATCGAAGAACGCATCCGCGAAATTGCCACCCTGAAAGTCTTAGGCTACCGGCCTTTGGAAGTTGCCGGCTATGTTTTTAGGGAAATCGCGTGGTTAGCTGCCATCGGGATTATTTTGGGGGTCCCAGCGGGGTATTTCTTTATGTCCGTCATTTTCGACTTCTTGGAATTTGGCGGAGTCGAATTCATTGCTAATTGGGTTTGGATTGCCACCATCGGGCTTTCCATCATCGCCCTGTTAATTGCTGATGCCCTGCTGTACCGGCGCCTAGTAAACGTTGACATGAATACTTCCCTCAAAACTATTGAATAACCGCCCTACTGAATAACCGCCCTACTTACCGAAAACCCCGTCGAACTGGAAACCCTGTCAAACTGAAAACCCTGTCGAACTTAGCCGCGCCTAACCTCGCAAGACGCCTGAAACCTTGACAAGATTTTTGTAGCAATAGCCCCCAGCGTGTGAAGGAATGAAACGATGCAAGTAAATAATCCGATTTTGCCAGGGTGCTACCCGGACCCTTCGATCTGCCGGGTGGGTGACGACTACTATTTAGTGCTGTCGACTTTTGAATACCTGCCAGGTTTGCCCGTGTTTCATAGCCGCGACTTGGCCAATTGGCAGCAGCTTGGGCATGTGATTGACCGGCCCGGCATGATGGACTTTGATGGCATCGGCTCTAGCGGCGGATTGTTTGCCCCCACCATCCGATATAACCCTGCTAATAACAAGTTTTATGTAGTTTGCACCCTGGTTGACCGTGGGGTAAACGAAAAGCAGGGCAAGCCAGCAGGCAACTTCATTGTGGCTGCGGATAACCCCGCTGGGCCGTGGTCGGACCCAATTTGGCTGGATAAACCTGGCATTGACCCGTCATTGTTCTTTGATAGCGACGGAACGATTTGGTTGCACGGCACGCGCTTGGCCGACCCAGGTGAGTGGTTCCATCAAACCGAGGTATGGCTGCAAGAGTTGGACCCCGAAACCTTGCAAACCAAGGGCGAGGAATACGTGTTGTGGAACGGCGCAGTGCGCGGAGCGGTTTGGACCGAAGGCCCGCACATCTACAAAGTTGGCGACTGGTATTACCTGCTCACTGCCGAAGGTGGCACCGAATTCCATCACGCCATTTCCATCGCGCGCTCCCGCGACGTGACCGGCCCTTACGAGGGCAATAAATGCAACCCCATTTTCACCCACCGCAACCTGGGCCGCAGTTACCCGATCATGGGCGTTGGCCACGCGGATTTGTTCCCGTTCGGTTCGGCATCGTTTGAGAACCCGTTAGGAATAGCCCCGGGAGGTTCTGCGTCTGCGGCCGATGGCCTTGCGCAGAATGACGCGGTAGAAGGCGATGACCCATACGCGAACCCCATTTCTACTTACCAAGAAACTCAAGCCGATGCGGCAGGCGGGTGGTACGCGGTGATGTTGGGCATGCGGTTGTACGGTGGGTACCACTACAACTTGGGACGCGAAACATTCTTGGTGCCAGTGACCTGGGAAGATGATTGGCCGGTGTTCGCCGCCCCGCTAGGCCGCATCCCAGATGTGGTTGAAGTGCCCGATGCCGCAACATGGTCCATTGGTGTGGCGCCCGACCTGGATTCTGCGACTAACGCGCAGAATGACGGTGCTGGGATTAAGTGCGATGACCTACGATGGTGTGCATTACGCGATTTACCTGAAAACATTGCACAGCGAACCCCTGACGGTGGCTGGAAACTGCCGTTGCGTACTAGCACTTTGTCTGAGCTAGGCACGCCTGCGTTTTTGGGAATCCGCCAGACAGCGCAAAACTGTAAAGTGGCGGCAAAATTGAGGGCAATAGACTTGCAACCGGGCGAATGGATGGGCCTCGCCATCCGGCAATCCGAAAAAGATTATGCCACTTTTATGGTCACGCCCCTAGAAACCGACCAAAACCATTACACCAAGTTTGAAATCCGGTTAACTTTGGTCGAAAAGGGTATTCCCAAAGTAATCGCCACCAAGCACGTTTCATACTTTTTAGCAGAATTTGATTTCGGTCTCAAAATTGAAGGGCAACGCTATCAGTGCGTGTTACGCTCCCCCGATGGCGGAACCATCCACGTGGGCGAATTTGATGGGCGCACTCTAGACACTGCCGCTGCTGGCGGATTCTTGGGCCTATGGATCGGCGTTTACGCCACTACCGACAACCCCGAATCAACCACAGTCGTCACTGCTGGCCTGGGGTACTTAGCTAAACCCTGAAATTACGCTTTCTTCCGCGAGGCTCTACCAACTTTGCGGCCGTGCGAGGATCTTTCGCATTGCCCCAGCTTTGCTTCGTGTTCATATCCGTTTGCCTATTCTTATTGCGCCAATGCGGATGAAGCGGGATTAGTAGCTAGATGTGGTAGTTGGGGGTCTCCGGGGTTTCCGGGGTTTCGGCGGGTTCAGCCGCCGTTAGGTGTTTCAGGATGCCGTACGTGTAGGCGTCAATTAGGGCTTCCCAACTGGCCTCGATGACGTTGGTGCCTACGCCGACGGTGCGCCATTGACGATGTGGGGACGAGGTGGTGATTAAAACTCGGGTAGTTGAGTCAGTGCCGTAATCGGCTTCCATGATGCGAACTTTGTAATCCCGCAGTTCAAAATTTGTGATGTCCGGGAAATCAGCCTTAAGCGACTGGCGCAGCGCAGCATCTAGGGCGTTTACCGGGCCGTTGCCTTCGGCCGTATGTACGTAACGTTGATCGCCAACTTTGATCTTTACGGTTGCCTCGGCAACAGGTTCTTCATCGCCGTGATGTGGGATGGACTCGACAAACACCCGCCAGCTTTCCACTTTGAACGGCTGGGCGCGGTGGCCATCTTGTTCTTCGCGGAGCAACAATTCGAACGATGCATCGGCAGCATCGTAGGTATAACCGCTGGCTTCGGCATCTTTAACCCGCTTAGTAACGCGCGCTAATAAATCATGTTGGCCAGTTAGGTCGATGCCAAGTTCGCGGCCTTTTAATTCAACGCTGGCTTTGCCAGCCATTTCCGAAACCAACATTCGCATCCCATTACCCACCACTGCCGGGTCGGCATGTTGATACATATCTGGGTGAACTTTAATTGCACTGGCATGCAAACCGGCTTTATGCGCAAAGGCCGAAATACCTACATATGGTTGGCGGCTAAAAGGCGCCATATTGGTAATTTCTGCAATAGCGTGGGCGATACGGGTGGCTTGATTTAAATTAACGTCAAGTAAATCAACACCGTACTTCAATTTTAGGTTCGCAATTACCGTAACTAAGTCAGCATTACCGGTGCGTTCACCATAACCATTTACTGTGCCTTGCACTTGCACTGCGCCTGCCGCCACCGCCGCTAAGCTATTTGCCACGGCGCAACCAGAATCATTATGCGCGTGCATCCCTAGCCGCGCATTGTTCGGTAAAGCGGCGCGAACTTCAGTGAAAATGTCGGCGATTAAGTCTGGAACCATGCCGCCGTTAGTGTCGCATAAACATACCGTTTCAGCGCCCGCCTCAAAAGCAGCTTTGATTGCTTCTAGTGCATATGCTGGGTCATACCGATAACCATCAAAAAAGTGTTCCGCATCTAAAATAACCCGGCGGCCTTCATTTACCAATAACTCAACCGTATCGGTAATCATCGCCAGGTTTTCTTGATTAGTGGTATGTAAAGCATGTGCCACGTGCCGGGAATCTGATTTAGCGACTAAAGTAATTACGGGAGCTTCCGATTCCAATAAAGCGCGCACTTGAGCGTCGGTGTTTACGTCGGCACCGGCTTTGCGGGTAGAACCAAAAGCTGCTAATACGGCGTTCTTTAGTTTTAATTCACGCACGGCACGTTTAAAGAATTCAGTATCTTTAGGTACTGCACCGGGCCAGCCGCCTTCAATAAAGCCCACACCTAATTCATCTAGTAATGCGGCAATTGCTAATTTATCGGCAACGGAAACGTTAATGCCTTCTTGTTGCGTGCCATCGCGCAGCGTCGTGTCATAAACGTCAAATGACGCTACCTCGACTTTAGTGCCGTCGAATACCATTTGTTTTCAATACTTTCATTTGCGAGATCCTGCGTTCTGCGGCATCGTACGATGCCTTGCCGCAGGATGACGGGTGAGGGCTGCAATGGCAAGGTTCCTATGGTTTCGACAGGCTCAACCGCCGGAACCTCTCAAGCGGCCGCACTCCGACGGTGTGGTTATACGAGGCGGAGCATCCAGTTGTGGCGGTCCGGGATTAGGCCGTACTGGATGCCGGTCAGCTCTTCCCGCAGCGACATCGTGAGCGGGCCAGGCTGCCCATCGCCGATGGTTACATCAAACTTACGCTCCCCCTTGGGTGCATCTGGCAGCTTGCCGGCCAGGCGGCCAACGGGCGTAACCACGGCGGCGGTGCCGCAGGCAAACGCTTCGACGATGTCGCCAGATTCGATGCCCTCGACCAGCTCCCGCAAGGTGAATTTGCGTTCCAGAACCTGGTGCCCGCGGTCTTCCGCGAGGCGCAACAGTGAGGCGCGGGTTACGCCTTCCAAAATGGAGCCAGAAGTGGGCGGGGTTTCTACCGTGCCGTCTTTACGGACCACGATGAGGTTCATGCCGCCTAATTCTTCTACCCCATCGTTCGATGCTGAGAGGTAAAGTACCTGATCAAACCCTTTGCGCGCTGCCAAAGCTTGCGGCAACAACGAGGCAGCATAATTACCGCCAGCTTTGACTCCCCCGGTACCACCCGGGGCCGCGCGGTGATAGTCGCCATCCACCCAGATTGAAACCGGATGTACACCGCCTGCGAAATACGCCCCGGCTGGTGACGCGATTACTAAAAACTCCACGTTATTAGCCGCGCGCACCCCCAAAAATGGTTCGGAGGCGAACATGAAGGGGCGCAGGTATAACGACGAATCAGGTGACGATGGTACCCAATCCGAATCAATGCGCACCAGTGCCGCCACGGCGGCAGTGAACAAGTCGGTTGGTAACTCGGGCAGCGCTAGGCGCGCCGCTGACTTGTTTAACCGCCGAGCGTTGCGGCCCGGGCGGAAAGTCCAGATGGTGCCGTCCGGATGGCGGTAGGCTTTGAGGCCCTCAAAAACCTCTTGCGCATAATGCAAAACTGCCGTGGCCGGGTCCAGCGGGATGGGGCCATACGGTTCGATGCGCCCATGCCCCCAACCGGTGCTGCGGTTCCACGAAATGCGAGCCATGTGGTCAGTAAATACCGTGCCGAAACGCGGGGCCGCGAGTTCTTTTTCCCGCGCCTCATCACTAACGGGGTGGGCATTGTGGCCCACCGAAAACTGCGCGACTAGGCGCTCTTGCGACTCGGGTAAAGTGTTCCCCCGGATTGACAACGGCATACTTAAAACCTACTTCAACATAAAGACAAAAAGGCGCACCCCCATGTCATTCTGCGCAACGTCGCAGAATCTAGACCCTGCGTCTGCGCGCAGGGTGACGGAGAGCGAGGGGTGGGAACCATTGGTTTCGACCATGTGCGATAGGTCGCGCGGCCGCTCAACCGCCGATTCGCAACCGACAGCTACTTAAGACGCGCTATGATGTCGGCGCCGACTTGAGCCGTGGTGCGCTTGGTGGAGCCGCGTTCGGCTAAGTCAGCTTCCACGGCAGCCTGGATTTTGGCCGCATGCCACGGATAGCCCACATGGTCCAACATCAACGCGGTAGAAAGGATGGTGGCGGTGGGGTCAGCGATGCCTTTGCCAGCAATATCGGGCGCCGAGCCGTGGATCGGCTCAAACATGGAAGGGAATTCGCCTTCCGGGTTAATGCAGCCCGATGCCGCTAACCCAATACCACCAGAGACTGCTGCCGCCTCATCGGTAATGATATCGCCAAACAAATTGTCGGTGACAATTACATCAAAACGGCTCGGATCAGTTACCAAAAAGATTGTGGTGGCATCTACGTGGTAATAATCGGTTTTCACATCCGGGTAATCTTCGGCAATTCGCTTGAAGGTGCGCGCATAAAGATCCCCTGCATTTACCAGCACATTGTTTTTGTGTACCAATGTTAGGTGCTTACGCTCCCGTTTGTTAGCCAATTCAAAGGCGTAACGGATTAGCCGCTCCACATTATATGCCGTATTTAGTGAAACCTCGGTGGCCACCTCATTTGCGGTGCCTTTGCGGATTGCGCCGCCAGTACCCGCATACGGACCTTCAGTGCCTTCGCGAACCACCACAAAGTCGATTTCGCCAGGGTTAGCCAACGGGCTGGTTACGCCATCGAACAATTTTACCGGACGTAAATTGACGTATTGATCCAGCGCAAACCTGAGGCGCAGCAGCAGGCCCCGTTCCAGCACGCCGCTAGGAACGGACGGGTCACCCACGGCACCCAAAAGAATCACATCATGTTCCTTGATGGCTTCAAGTTCGGCATCGGTCAGTACATCGCCCGTGGCGTGGTAACGCTTGGCACCCAGATCGTAGCGAGTCAGTTCTAGCCGTGGTTGGGCGGTGTCTTTGGTTTCGACGCGCTCAACCGCCGACCCCTCCGATTCTGCAGGTACCGACGGTAGCGCCAGGGCAGCATCGAGCACCTTGAGCGCTTGCTCCATGATTTCCGGCCCGATGCCGTCTCCGGGAATTACCGCAGCGTTGATAATCCCCGGTTGCTTCGTTTTAACGACCATTTTTCTGTTTCTACTGATTCCATTTTGAGGTTCTGCGCACTTCGGTGCTACGCACCTAGCCGCAGAATGACGGAGAGGTGAGATCCTGCGTTCTGCGGCATCGTGCGATGCCTTGCCGCAGGATGACAGTGCGTGGTTAGGCAGCCTGGGCAGCTACGTCTTGATGGAATTGATCGTCATCGGCAGCGCGCCAGGCGAAGTGATCGCGCAAGATTTGGCCGGTGGCCTCAATCGGGTGGGCGGCCTCTTCGGCGCGCAAACGCTTGAATTCCGGGGCGCCGTTATCTTGATCTTCGATGAAACGCTGAGCAAAGGCACCAGATTGGATGTCGCGCAGAATCGCACGCATTTCATCGCGGGTAGCCGAGGTGATTAGGCGCGGGCCGGAAACGTAGTCGCCATACTCAGCGGTATCCGAAACGGACCAACGTTGCTTGGCGATGCCGCCTTCCCACATCAAGTCCACAATCAGCTTGAGCTCATGTAGCACCTCGAAGTAGGCGATTTCAGGCTGGTAACCGGCTTCAACCAGAGTCTCAAAACCGGCTTGGACCAGGTGCGATACGCCGCCGCACAATACGGCTTGCTCGCCGAACAAGTCAGTTTCGGTTTCTTCAGTGAACGTGGTTTTGATAACGCCAGCGCGGGTGCCGCCGATGCCCTTGGCGTAAGCTTTGGCGAGATCCCAAGCCTGGCCGCTAGCATCTTGCTCCACCGCGATGATGTCCGGCACGCCCCGGCCAGCCACGAACTCGCGGCGCACGGTGTGGCCAGGGGCCTTCGGTGCCACCATGATTACGTCCACGCCAGCCGGGGGCTTGATGTAGCCGAAGCGAATGTTGAAGCCGTGGCCAAACACCAGGGTTTTGCCATCGGTCACCTCAGGCGCTAGGTCATGGGCGTAGATGTGGCGTTGGTACTGATCGGGAGCCAGCAGCACAATTACTTCAGCTTCGCCTGCCGCCTCTCGGGCAGTCATTACGCGGAAGCCAGCCTCTTCAGCGCGGCCCCAGTTGGCCGAGCCGGGCAGTTCGCCAACGCGCACGTCAACGCCGCTGTCACGCAGGTTTTGGGCGTGGGCGTGGCCTTGCGAGCCGTAACCGATTACGGCAACCTTTTTGCCTTGCAGCAACGACAGGTCGGCATCATCGTCATAAAAAATTTCAGCCATTGTTCTCTTTCTTGGGTTATTAACTATTGAGTTCTTGAGGTCCTGCGCTCTACGCTCGCTTCGCTCACTAGCCGCAGGATGACGCCTACCCTAGATTCTGCGCGGCTACGCCGACGGGCACGTGGCCAGAATCTGACCAACGCCCGCTGCTTCGCAACTACGCGCAGAATGACAAAGCGGGGAAATCCGTCGGTTGTGGAGCCGCAGGGCGTCCGTTAGCCGGGATAAAGCGGTAAGGGCTTTAGGCGGCCAGAGGTGTACGCAACAGGGGTCTAAGCAGCAGTGGTGAGGCTGTGCCTAAATTGGGGCAGGGTTTTGGAATCGGTGATTGATTTTGGCCCGCGCCCGATGGCGATAATGCCACTCTTAACAATCTCTTTGATACCATACGGCTCTAAAGCAGTTAATAAGGCAGTGAGTTTATCGTGCGTACCAACTACTTCAACAACTAATGAGTCAGTATTAACATCAACCACATGCGCGCGGAATAGGTTAACAATTTCAACTACTGAACTGCGAGTTTCATGCGTGGTATCTACCTTAACCAACATCAATTGGCGGCCCACGGAAGTTTCTGGTTCAAGTTCCACAATTTTGATTACTTGCACCAACTTATTTAGTTGCTTAGTAACTTGTTCTAGCGGAACATCTTCCAAATCCACTACTACCGTCATCCTCGAAATTCCGGGGTGTTCGGTAGGGCCTACGGCCAAAGAGTGGATGTTGAACGCGCGGCGGGCAAAAAGCCCGGAAACACGGGTCAAAACACCAGGTTTGTCTTCAACCAAAACAGAAAGCGTGTGACGTGACATTGTTCTATAACCCCTTTAGCCTTCTGTGCGGTCCCATAATGGGGTAATACCCCGGGCATACAAAACTTGATCATTTGATAAGCCGGCGGGCACCATCGGCCATACCATTTCATCGCGGGAAACGCGGAAATCAACTACCACGGGCCGGTCATTAATTTGATTAGCCAAGTTAATCACTTCATCAACTTCGGATTCTTTAGTGGCACGTAATCCAACGGCACCATAAGCCTCGGCCAATTTAACAATGTCCGGGATTTCTACCATCGTCTCAGCGGCCGATGCGAGTTGCAAATTAGTATTGGAATAACGCTCGCCGTAGAAAAGCGTTTGCCATTGGCGCACCATGCCCAGAACTGAATTATTAATAACTGCAACTTTGATCGGGATGTTATCAATTACGCAAGTTGCCAGTTCTTGGTTAGTCATCTGGAAGCAACCATCACCATCGACCGCCCAAACGGTGGCATCGGGGCGCCCAACTTTGGCCCCCATCGCGGCGGGCACGCCGAAGCCCATGGTGCCCAGGCCGCCGGAGCAAATCCAGTTACGTGGGTTTTCATGTTTGATGAATTGCGAGGCCCACATTTGGTGCTGCCCCACGCCGGTGGCAAAAATTGTATCGTCATCGTTCAAGGCGCCGAGGCGCTCGATCACGTATTGCGGGCTGAGCAGGCCATCGGTGGACGGGCCGTAACCCCACGGGTAGGTGGCGCGCAACTCGTCTAGCTCATGCCACCAAGCGCCCAAATCGGGTAGGCCGTGCTTGGCTTGTTCTTGCTCTAGGGCCGGGATCAACTCGGCAATAACTTGCTTCAAATCGCCCACAATTGGCACGTCAGCGTGGCGGTTTTTGCCAATTTCGGCTGGGTCAATATCGGCGTGGATAATGGTGGCGTGCTTAGCGAAAGTGCTAAGTTGGCCGGTCACGCGGTCACTGAATCGCGAACCCAAGGCAATAATCACATCGGCGCGTTGCAGTGCCGCCACGGCCGCCACAGTACCATGCATACCAGGCATACCCAGGTGCTGCGGGTGGCTATCAGGGAAACCGCCGCGCCCCATCAAAGTGGTAACGATGGGGGCGCCGCTCAGTTCCACCAACTTGTACAGTTGGTTCCAGGCGCCGCTGCGCAAAATGCCGCCACCAGCGTAAATAACTGGGCGCTTGGCCTCGGCCAGCAGGCGGGCAGCCTCGCGAATTTGCTTGTGGTGCGGCTTGGTTACTGGGTTGTAGCCCAGCAGGTTTACTTCCGGGTCCCAGTTCCATTCCAGTTCAGCAGTTTGCGCGGATTTGGTGATGTCAACCAAAACCGGGCCGGGGCGTCCCGTGGCGGCGATGTGGAAGGCCTCTTTGATGGAGTGCGCAATGTCATTTGGGTCTTTGACCAGATAACTGTGCTTGATAACCGGCATCGTGACTCCCACAATGTCCGCCTCTTGGAAGCCGTCGGTGCCGATGGTGCCTGCATTGACCTGGCCCGTAATGGCAACTACCGGTACAGAGTCCATGTTGGCGTCAGCTAGGGCGGTGACTAGGTTGGTGGCACCGGGGCCCGAGGTGGCGATCATGACGCCCACTTTGCCGGTAGCTTGCGCGTAACCGGTAGCGGCGTGGCCTGCGCCTTGCTCATGGCGGGTCAAAATGTGGCGCAGGTGCTCGGCCTCGTAAATTGGGTCATAGGTGGGCAGGATGAAGCCGCCCGGGATGCCGAACGCCACCTCGGCGCCAGCCGCCTCTAGGGCTTTGACGATGGCTTGCGCGCCCGTCATTTTGGTGCCGTTGGCGGGCACCCTGGCTGACGTTGCGCTGGTTGCTTGCGCGTTATCGGTTTGCCCCGTGGCTGTTTGCGCGTTGGCAATAGTGGTAGCAGCGGCGGATGTCATGGCTGCTGGCTCCTCACCCTTGTGCGAATCTATAAACACTTGGGTGACATTATTAGAACCCGCGGACAATTCCGCGCTACCTCACAAAAACATGTTTCGGCGTGGCGCCCAACAGCGTTTCACCACCACAACGCCTCGGCCCTAAGACCTACCTAGCAGCCAATGTGCCTAGCCCGGATCAGATACCCGCCTTAGTCAACCGCAGATGGTAGCCTTAGATGTTTACCGCCGTTCTCATCGTAATCACGTTGAATATCCAGCTCCACCGCGCCCTGGTCAGCTTTAATAGTAGTCAATGCCCGGTGTAGAATCTCTTCCCACAAAGACTGCGGAATTGTCTCTTGTAAACGCTCAACAATTTCAAGGCGCTCCTGCTCAATAAGACGCATTTGCCGCTCGGAGAACTTGGGCGCAATGCGAGGTTTTGCTGGCTGGAGCTCTGTTGGCGCTGCCACTTCAGCCGCAGGTTCCGTAACCGCCGCTGCCCCACTAGCGGACCCCATAATGGTGTGCGGTAAAGTGGAATTGACCGACTTTTCTGGATTCTCAGTTATGACCTTCGGAGCCACGGCTGAAGTCTCAGCTGCTGGAGCGCCAACCTCCGGTAACATCCCTAATGCCCACAATTTTTGATCAGTATCAACGGGGATGGCCAACGGCACTACCAATGAGGTTGCCCCCGCGCTGAGATTTACCTGGCTGGCCACCGGCTCAGACTTAGCCGAACCCCCTAGCGACTCAGGCAATTGACCTTCGCTGAAGAAAATCGACAATTCTTGGGTGGCACGAGTTAGTGCGATATAAAGTAGCCGCTGACCGAATTCAGCATCAGACTCAATAATCTGCTGAGGTTCCACCAAAACCACAACATCAAATTCCAAACCCTTAGCTCCGGCCGGGCTCACAATGTTAATGCCGGAATCAAGTTTGCCTTTGTCCGCATCACAGTACTCAACTCGGCTTGAATTGAGTTCTGCAATAAGAGCAGCGCGTACGGCATCGGGCACCACAACGCCGATGTATTTATTTTCATCAACTAAATGCACTAATTCAGCTACCACAATTTCTAGGTGCGAATCAGATTGGGGTAACTGCATCAACTGAGGTTGATGGCCTGTTCTGCGTACCGCCTGTGGGGATTCGACCCCAGGTGCCGCATAAGGCAGCACTTTGGCAGCCAAGTCCATTATTTCCCCGGGAACGCGATAGCCATATTGGAGCGTTTCGATGGCCTTAGGTAAGTCAGTATTAATTTCGTCTAGAATGTCTGCCCACGAATTACGTGCCCACAACCCCGTTGATTGGGCAATGTCGCCAGCAATAGTAGTAGCGCCAGTGCGCGCCCTACGCGAAATTGCCCGCACTTGCATTGGTGACAAGTCCTGCGCCTCATCAACAACAATGTGTGCGTAAGTTTTCACCTTTTCACCCATTAAGGCATTGGCTTCATCAAGCGGGAAGTTACTGATCCCACTGAGCGCCATGATACATATAAGTATCATTTATTCTATTTCTCGGCTATGATAAACATATGGCGCATTTGGTAGTAGCGCGAGCCCGCACCCCGCAAGAACTCGGTGCACTGGTCCGCGCGGTTCGCTCTGAAAAGGGATGGCAACAAGCTGACCTGGCGGAGCTGACGCAAGTCTCCCGCATGACCATATCTCGCTTGGAACGCGGCGAAGATGTGGGTACCCACACCATGTTACGTGCCTTATCTGAGTGCGGTTACTCGCTCGCGGTAGCCCCTAAATTTACGCGATTAGAACCGGTTGAATGATGAAGCACCACGAACTTGCAGTTTGGCTGTACGGTATCGAAATTGCCCGGCTAAAGCAACGGCGCCCCTATCGCTATCTCTTAACGTTCACCGAAGAATCGCGCTCCGCGTTCGGTGATGGCTCCACGGCTATGTCTTTGGCAATCCCGATGCGCGGCAAAATATCGGATGGTGAGTTCAATGACCGGCCAGTCTCGTTTTTCATTGGCGGGCTGCTGCCCGAAGGCAACGTTCTTGCAGCACTTGCCTCTCGCTTAAAGGTTTCAACCGGAGAATACCTGCCGCTGCTCGGTGCAGTTGGTTACGAATGCGCCGGAGCAGTCCAATTCCTTGAGCCGGGAACTGCGCCCAGCGACGGTTGGTTAGAACCTCTGAGCACTGGCGAGGTAATAAAGTTAGTGGAGGAATCCCCTACTCACCCCGTTGGCCACGAACCCCAGGCGTCATTAGCTGGCGTGCAAGACAAACTGCTGCTCACAAAAACCCCCGAGGGCTGGGCTTGGCCGCGGGCTGGCGCACCATCCACCCACATCATCAAACCCGACCCCATCGAAAATGCGGTGCTACCTGGACTGATAGATGCTGAAGTTTGGGCGCTAAACGTGGCTAGGGCTGCTGGCCTAGCCGCACCAATGGCCACAATCGAAACCTTTGGTTCGCGCCGGGCGCTGATTGTTGAGCGTTATGATCGCGCTGCGGATGGAACTCGGATTCACCAAGAGGATTTTGCCCAAGCGCTGAGTTTAAATCCTTCCGATAAATACGAAACCACAGTGATGGAATCGCCCTACCGCTTGGAGCGTCTGATGCAGCGGCTGATTCCCGCCAGCGCCTCGCCAACCGAAGCCCGCCAAACATTACTGAGCCAATTAACCTTCAATATTCTGATTGGCAATGGTGATGCCCATGCCAAAAACTATTCGGTAATGTTACTGCCCGATGGCGAGGCGCGCTTAGCGCCGCTGTACGATGTTGCCCCTACCGCGTTTATGCAACCGCGTTACAACAAGAGCGGACTGGTAATAAATGGGAAACGCGAACTGAATTCAATTAATTTCACTGACCTAATTGCGGAAGCTGGCAAATGGGGTTTGCCCCCACGCCTGGCACGTAACACCGTTGAGGATGTTTTCGATGCCGTCAAAGCTGCCGTTCGAAATTCTGCACTGCCCGACGACCTAGGCGGAATAATGGCTAGTCTTAATAACTCTTGGGAGCGAAAGTGGCTCGCTCGCTAACTATCTACCTTGGTAGATGCCAATGCTGCACAGCTGTTGGCTCACCCGAACTGTAATAAGCAAGCAGACAAATGTTCTAAAGTACTGTTACTGGATTGTCTTAGGGTGGGACTAGTGTTTTTGTTAAGGCAAGGAGGTGACTTTTAAGTGGCTGGGTTTTATGTAGCGTTGGTGCTTGCGGGCGCGATTGTGGCGTTTGTTAGTTTTCGGTCGGCTTGGTGGCAATCCCACCTTGCGCCCCAACTTACTGGCTTGGTTAAGGACCGGGTGGTGGCAGGGGTAGCTGCTGTGCGCCCTTTGGTTGCGGCGCCTAAAACGCCTGCGCAGCGTATTGATGAGGCGTTGGAGCAACTGGATTCGCTCGCTGAGATTTACCTGGGCTATCCGGTTTATGCAAAGATAACTGAGATTTCCGAAGGCACCCGCGAGTTGATTAAACGATTGGAGCGGCGCGGCTCGCCTTCGCAGCTCGCGATGGCGCAGGTGCAATACGCTGAAATTTTGAACCGGACTTCGCAGTGCATTTCGGAAGATAATTTCAAAGATGTGCTAGATAATCCGCAGTATTGGAATGACCCGGCATCGCGGATCCGCGAAGTCGAGGCAGTTTTAGATGCCGTGCCATTACAGATTACAGAGAATATTAGGCAGGTAAACGCGGAAACTGACCTCGATTTCCAAACTGCCCTAGCTGCGCTGAATTTATATAGCCGCGACGCCCAAATGGATTCACAATTCAATACTGCGGGTCAGGTTAGAGGGTTGGGTTAAAGATGGGAATCCGAACTAGAACTAAGGTTGGAGCTTTAACTGGCTTAGCTCTGATTGCCTCTGGGGCCTTTGGCCTGGCAGCCACCCATGATACTCGCGTGGCTGAGCGCGAGCGCGTTGCGATTGAACGCCAGTTGGCCGATGATGCCCGCGCGGCTGAAGTAGCCCGTGCTGAGCAAGCGGCGCACGATGCCGAAGCAGCTCTGGCGGCACAACAACGGGCTGAAGAGGCACGTTTGGCTGCTGAACAAGCTGCCGCTGCCGAACAAGAGGCCAGGGCCTTTGTGGTGTCTAGGGAAAACTTCCGCGCTGTTCCACTTGGGGCTACCGAAGCGCAGATCCGGGCCTTTATGGAGGTTGTCCCCGACACCGAAACTGCCGACGTAGTTGACGGTGATGAGCAATTTGATTTGTGGCTGCATTGGGTGGGGCCGGGCCGCTCCCAAATCAACGTATTTATTGTTGATGACGTAGTGATTGGCGCTAACTATTGGGCCGATACTGCCGATGGTGTGGTTTCTTTTGCTCAATTTACTGAGCTGGAAAATCGCCTCAACCCAAGCGCACTAAGTTTTGTTGATTTGAGCCGGTTACTACTTGGCACAAGCACTGGTTCCGTCTCCGATTATTTGGGTTTCCAGCCTACCCGAGAGCGCCGAATTTTTGATGCTGGTGATGAAGTCACTTACTTTGATTACCCCGGTTGGGGTTCGCGGTTAGTATCGCTGGGGTTTCTCAACGACAGGTTGATGGACGTTGCGGCAGAAGTTGGTGAGCCAGGTGACATGGTGCTGGATCGGGTCGGGTAATTACCGGGTAGTGGCGCAAGGAGGTTCTGGGTTCTGCGTAGCTACGCTACTTGCCGTCGATGCCGGGGAACCACACCGCTTTGGGCACATCCACTTGGGTGCCATTGTGCTTCATCGGGGTGCCCTCACGTTCCAACGCAGCTAGGGCAGCCGTCAAAAAATGCGGCGGCGGGGAGCCTGCCACGTTCACCACCCGCCACCACGGTAAATCAAAGTTGTCTTGTGCTGGGCCGATGACAGCAGCCTGATGCCGTCGGTTTGAAGTAGTTCCTTTGATTTCGGCTTCGCGCGAAATGTCGCGCGACCGCTCAACCGCCGGTATCTCAACCGACGGTATGAATGCAACCGCGTACCTATCCCCTGCCCCGGCAAGTACATTTCCCACTACCCGGGGGCCGCCAATCCCCATCTCTTCTCTAAGGATTTCGGCAATCAATCCGTAGGTCATCACCCGGCCAATCGGGATTTGGCGGACTAGAGCGTTTACGGCTTCGGCGTATTCCGAACGTTTGTCATTCACTTCCGACATAAACGTTTGCTTTTTGAGGTTCTGCGCTCTGCGTGCGGTTGCCCGCACTTGCCGCAGAATGACGATATTGTGTTAGATTCTGCGTCAGCGTCGCTTTGCTCCTTGCGCAGAATGACGGAGTGTGGATGCGGCAATATCACGCGTTCTTTAGGCACCGATGCGGGAGAGGTCGCGTACCGCGCCACGGTCTGCGCTGGTGGCCATCGCGGCGTATGCACGCAGGGCTGGGGAAACGACCCGGCGGCGATCAACGGGGTGCCACGGATACTCCCGCTTTTCCATTTCTTTGCGGCGGCGCGCTAGCTCTTCATCTGAAACGTGCAGTTCGATGGAACGCGCATCAACGTCAATCTCGATTTCATCGCCATCCTGCACCAGGCCGATTACGCCGCCAGCAGCAGCCTCGGGTGATACGTGGCCGACGGAAATGCCCGATGAGCCGCCGCTAAAGCGCCCATCTGTCACTAACGCCACTTGCTTACCTAAGCCCCGGCCTTTAATGAATGAAGTGGGGTACAGCATTTCTTGCATGCCAGGCCCACCAGAAGGCCCTTCATAACGCACTACCACCACGTGGCCAGGCTGCACCTTGCCCGAGAGAATGGCAGTGACGGCATCTTCTTGGGATTCAGTTACTAAGGCTTTGCCCTTGAACTTGAAAACGTCCGGGTCAACGCCTGCAGTTTTGAACACGGAGCCATCCGGGGCTAAGTTGCCACGCAGTACCGTGAGGCCGCCTTCGGGGGTGTAGGCGTGGGCCACATCGCGGATGCAGCCTTCTTTTTCATCGGTATCTAGGGATTCCCAAGTGTTGGCATTGCTAAACGCCTCATTATTACGCTCCCCGCCAGGCGCGGCATGGAACAAATGCTTAGCCTCTTTGGTGGCTTTGCCGCCGCGAATGTCCCAATCATCCAACCAGTCTTTCAAAACCGGGGTGTGGATGGAGGTGACATCGTGGCGCAGCAGGCCAGCACGGTCCAACTCCCCCAATAATGCGGGCACGCCGCCGGCACGGTGTACATCTTCCATGTGGTAAATGGGATGGTTGGGCGCCACTTTGGACAGCGTAGGCACCTTCTTGGAAACTTCTTCGATGTCCGCCATCGTGAAATCCACGCCCGCCTCTTGGGCAGCCGCCAAAATGTGCAACACGGTGTTTGTGGATCCACCCATGGCAACATCAAGCGCCATCGCGTTTTCAAAGGCCGCTTTAGTGGCGATGCCGCGCGGGGAGGCTAAATCATCGCCCTCATCGTAATAACGGCGGCATAACGTTACAATCAGCGATCCAGCGGCCTCATAAAGTTCCCGGCGTGCGGTGTGCGTAGCCAAGGTGGAGCCATTGCCGGGCAGGGACAAACCCATTGCCTCGGTGAGGCAGTTCATAGAGTTGGCGGTAAACATGCCACTACAAGCACCGCAAGTGGGGCAAGCCCATTGTTCTACGCGCTCTAAATCATCATCGGACACTGAATCATTGGCAGCGTAGTTGATGGCATCAACCAAGTTCAGTGGTTTGGTGGGCACACCATTGATGGCAATGGCTTTGCCAGCCTCCATCGGGCCGCCGGAAACGAAAACGGTAGGGATATTAAGGCGCAGCGAAGCCATCAACATGCCCGGGGTTATTTTGTCGCAGTTAGAAATACACACCAGCGCGTCGGCGCAGTGCGCGTTTACCATGTATTCCACTGAATCGGCAATCAAATCCCGTGAGGGCAGGGAATACAACATGCCTTGATGTCCCATCGCAATGCCATCATCCACGGCTATGGTGTTGAATTCCTTGGCGACGCCGCCAGCTTTTTCAATTTCCCGCGCCACCAACTGCCCAATGTCTTTGAGGTGTACGTGACCTGGCACAAACTGGGTGAAGCTGTTGGCAACTGCCACAATTGGCTTGCCGAAATCTTGAGACTTCATACCCGTAGCGCGCCACAAGGAGCGCGCCCCCGCCATGTTGCGCCCGTGGGTGGAAGTGCGCGAACGCAGCGGCCGCACCCGCTTGGCGTCGTATTTCGCTTCGGAACTAATTGCTGACATGCTCAAATCCTTGCACGGGGTCTGGACAAAAATATAGTTGCTGCTCAAATACTTCCGGCATTGGATTTCTGGGTTTCGTGGGTTAGTGGCCAAGCGGTGCCACATTAGCCCCCGGTGTGGCGCGGGCAACACCGGCAATACGGCATAATGGGGCGGGTGGCTGCAAATACGACAAGTCTGCGTGAAGTAATCCCCGCCGGGTTCTACCTCGGCAACATCATCCCCGGCGCTGGGCACTTGGCGGGCGGTTCGCTGGCCGATGAGAGGCGCGGCCCCGGCATCGTCGCTAAAAAAGGGCCGATCCGCAAAAAGGATCCCAATGACGATCTATTTACGAGCGCAGCGTTAGCTAAATGGCTAAATGAGGCGCCCGATGATGTGAAAACAGCGTGGGATAATGGTGGGCTTTCGGCTGAACAACGCCAAGAGATTTACGATGCCGTAGCGCCAGAAGCTGCGCGTTTAGCGGAAATTTTGGTAAATGATTTCAATTCCATTACCCCGGAAAATCAAGGTAAATGGGAATATGTAGCACCAGAACGTGATTCATTTTATTTTGATGAATTAGATGAATTGGTGGCTTTTGCGGAGGCGCATGGGCAGCGGGTGCGTGGGCATGCGTTACTTTGGCATAACCAAAACCCGGATTGGTTATTGGAAATGTTTGAGCCAGGCGCGGCTAGCGATGAAGAGCTAATGGAAGTGTTGCGCACGCATATTGCCAATGTAGTTGGGCGTTATAAAGGCCGCATCGCGCAATGGGATGTGGCTAATGAAATCATTAACGATGACGGCACTTGGCGTGAGGGTAACCCCTGGATTGATCGGTTTGGTACCGGCATTGTGGCTGAAGCTTTCCGTTTAGCGCACGCCGCTGACCCGCAATGTGAATTGTATTTGAATGATTACAATGTGGAAAGCATTAACCCCAAGTCTGATGCTTACTACGAATTATGTCAGCAGTATTTAGCCGATGGCGTGCCGCTGCATGGGTTTGGCATTCAGGGACACATTGGTTTGCAACTGACCTTCCCCGAAGATTTAGCGGAAAACATGCGGCGCTTTGTGGATTTGGGCTTGAATGTTGAGCTTACTGAGGTTGATATTCGTCAGTTAGTTTCCTTTAGGGATGAAGTGGAAATCCCGGCCAATATGATGGAGTTGCAAGGTGAACGCTTTGCGGCTTTATTTAAAGCGGCATTGGATACTCCAGGTTGCACCGGCTTAACCATTTGGGGTTTGTCGGATAATTACAGTTGGATTCCCTCATTGTTTAAGGGGGAGGGTGCGCCGACTTTGATGGATGATGATTTACAACCTAAGGCCGCTTACTTCGCGGTGAGGGATGTATTAGCTGGGCACGAAGAATCAGCAGCGGACCGGTAAGTAGAATGGGTGTCAATCTACCCGCTACCGACGGCTTCCGAAAGCGCGCCATTTTCCTTGATGTAGATGGCACGCTAATGGATCACGAAATTGTGGATCCATATGCCCCTGAGGCCATTGCGCAAGCGCGGGCCAATGGGCATTTGGTGTTTGTGTGTACCGGGCGCTCATTTAATGGACTAGACCCGGCCATGGAGGTAATTGAATTTGATGGCATGGTCACTAGCGCTGGGGCTGCAGCACGGGTTGGCGAGGTTTTAGTACACCATTTACCGATGGAATTATCTGCCACCAAACGGTTAATTGACTTTTTTACCAAACACCATATTTTGTACATTTTGGAATCCGATGATGGGGTTTATTGCTCGGAACAGGTGCGCCAATTATTTGAAACGTTTTGGGTAGAGCGCATTAAGCAACACCAGGCTGAATTGCAAGCCATGGGTTTACCTGTAGATACCTCGGAGCGAGATAGGTTTTCGCATTTTCTGCCCCTAGAAGCTGCTAATTTAGAAACGGTAAATAAAGCCACTTTCATATCGGTTAATGCCGACAGCTACGACCAGGCCATTGCCGATTTAGGGCCGGAATATCATTTTGTACCCGGGTCCATTCCGTTAGCGGGCGGTTCAAGCGGCGAAATCGGAGCTGCCGGGATAACTAAGGCCACGGGGATTGCTGCTATTTTGGAATACTTAGGCATGGACGCCGCAGATGCAGTTGGTATTGGCGATTCTTGGAACGATGCCGAAATGTTTGAGCTTTGCGGCGTGGCCGTGGCGATGGGTAATGCTGCGCCGGAATTGCAATCCTTGGCTGATTTCACCACTACCAAAGTGTTGCAGGGTGGGATTAGGGATGCATTTGTGCGATTAGGCATAATCTAAACCGCTAAGGCATTCCGTTGTTTCGAGACACCGCTTTGCGGCTCCTCAACCGGCGGAAATTATTCGCCGGAAATATGCCAAAGATATAGGCTAGCAATTGATTGGTAAGGGGCGTAACGTTTGCGATAACGTTCAAAGCGCTCACGCGGCATTTCTTTATGGCCGTGTAGTTTGCATAATCCCTTTTTGATCGCTAAATCGCCAAAACTAAAGACGTTATGGCGCTGCAAACAAAAGATCAAAAGCATTTCCGCCGTCCATAGCCCAACGCCGGGCAGCTTAACCAAATATGTAATGGCAGCTTCATCATCCATATGCCGTAGTTTCTCAATATCTAGGGTGCCATCCAAAACAGCTAAGGCAGCAGACTTTACGTAACCAGCTTTGCGGTGCGACATGCCGCACTTTTGGATTTCCTCATCGGGCAAAGCGGCTATAGCGGTTGGCGTAATACCGCCAGTTAATGTCACTAAGCGGTCTTTAATGGTGCCAGCGGCTTTCCCAGAAATTTGTTGCCCGATGATGGACTCAACCAAAGCGGCAAATAAATCAGGTTGCACCACCCGGTCAATGCGCCCAATCCGAGCAATGGCAGCGCCCAGCTTTTTGTCTTTGGCGGCAAGCGCTGCCAAATCATCATCGGTGTAAGCAAAATAGTTTGCCATTTTGTCGCCCAATCATAGGTTTTTCATTGCTTAATGGGTCAGGCTGCTAACCTTAATAGTCACCTCACCAAATGCTCAAGATTTTGAAAGTGCCCTCTAAGTGGACATCCTACTCAACCCCGTATTTATCGCCGTCATTTTAATGCTGGTACTCTGCTTACTCAAAGTTAACGTAATGTTAGCCTTGATGACTTCCGCTATCGTAGGCGGTTTACTAGGCGGGCTGGGGCCAGTGAACTCCATGTCTGCCTTTATTAGCGGCATGGCCGGGAAAAATAACGTAGTTCTAAGCTACATTCTGCTGGGTACCTTGGCCATTGGTATTGAATATTCAGGCATTGTAAAAATACTTTGTTACAAATTGCTGAAGGTATTTGGCACTAAGCGGGCGGTAACTTTGTTGGTTTTAGCTGGGGTAGCTAGCCTCAGCCAAAACTTAGTGCCCGTTCATATCGCGTTTATCCCGATTCTTATCCCGCCACTGCTATATGTATTCAACCGCATGAATTTAGACCGCCGCGCGGTAGCCACGTCACTAACTTTTGGCCTAAAAGCCCCATACATGGTGGTTCCGGCTGGGTTTGGTTTGATTTTTGGTGGCTTAGTGGCAGACAACATGACGGAAGCTGGGATGCCAGTTGAAGCTGGCGAGGTGTGGCGCTACTTGCTTATCCCGGTACTAGGCATGCTAATTGGTTTACTAATCGCCATCTTTATTAGTTATCGCAAACCGCGGCAATACGCCACCACAGACGAAGACATCGAAAACGCCTCAGTCGAAGAACTAAAAATGACACGGAAGCATTGGTATACCATCGCCGCCATCATTATCGCATTTGGTACTCAAGTATTGTTCCGCAACTTGTTTAATACCGGTTTAGGTTTGCACTTAGGCGCGCTTGCCGCAATTATTTTCATGGTCGCAACGGGAGTTATTCCCTTCCGCGATATGGACCAAACCGTATTTGGTGGCATCAAATTGATGGGCACCATTGCCTTTACCATGTTGATGGCGGGCGGTTTTGCTGGCGTAATCCGCGAAACTGGAGGCGTACAGGGCCTGGTTGATTCCATCACCGGCGTAACCGGCGGCAACCGCCTGGCCTTGGCCCTAGTGATGATTTTGATTGGTTTGCTGGTTACAATCGGCATCGGTACTAGCTTTGGCACAGTACCGATCTTGGCAGCCATCTTTGTACCACTTGCCATCGCGGGTGGGTTTAGCACGGGTGCCACCGTGGCCCTGATTGGTACCGCAGCGGCTTTGGGCGATGCCGGCTCCCCCGCTTCGGACTCGACGCTGGGGCCCACTGCGGGGCTGAACGCCGATGGGCAGCATGATCACATTTATGACACTTGCGTGCCGACGTTTTTACACTTTGACATTCCGCTGATTATTTTCGGCACCATCGCGGCGGCGTTTATTCTATAGATTTCCACCGTTACTAAAGATTCCGCGTTCTGCACACGCTACGCGCATTTGCCGCGGAATGACGCTAAAACCCGATCTACGGGACGGTGTGGCCAGCGGCGCGGAACAACTCGTACCACTGCGAGCGGGTGAGTTCTAGGCCGCTACCAGCAGCGGCGGCGCGCACGCGGTCAGGGTTGGTAGTGCCCACTACTACTTGCCAGTTAGCCGGATGGCGCAAAATCCAAGCTACGGCTAAAGCGTCCGGCGTGACTCCCCTTTCCCCCGCCATCCGGTCTAATACCGAATTTAATTCTGGGTATTTATCTGAACCAATAAACGGCCCATCAAAGAACCCGGCTTGGAATGGCGACCAGGCTTGCAGCGTCATATTATGGCGGCGGCAGTAATCAACCACCTCATTATCTCGGTCAATTGATTGCTCTAAACCATTCATGTTTATTGCCATTGGTTGCGCAATTACATTGGCATGCGTGATAGAAAGCTGAACTTGATTAGCAATTAGTGGTTGTTTCACAGCGGTTTTCAAGAGCTCAATTTGCCCAGGCTGCTGATTTGAGACTCCAAAATAACGCACTTTACCAGCATGTTGCAACTCATCAAAGGCCCGGGCTACCTCTTCAGGTTCTACCAAGGCATCGGGACGATGCAGTAGCAAAATATCAATATAGTCAGTACGCAAAGCTTCTAGTGAGGCTTCTACCGAATTGATTATGTGGCCATGACTGAAATCGAAAAAAGGACCATTAGGGTCAATGCCACATTTAGTTTGCAGAATCATTTTTTCGCGCATAGCGGGGGCATAATTTAAAGCCTCAGCAAATCGCTTTTCGCATCCGTGCAACCCACCGTAGATGGCCGCATGGTCAAAGAAGTTTATGCCCGCTTCTAAAGCGGCAGCAACTAAATTCCGGATTTCTTCATCGGATTTATCCGAAATCCGCATCATGCCTAAAACAACTTCTGGAACTACCAAATCCGTGCCCGGCATCGTGAATGTTTGCACAGTTTAACCCTACGCTAAAGGGACAGGAGCGCGCGCCGGGCAGCCTCTAGCTGTTGTATTTCGATGGTGGCGTCGGTGTAGCCAGAGCCATTGGCCTCGGCCCGGGATAAGCGGCCCTTAGCCTCAGCAATTTGGCGGTCTAAATGTTGCACCTGTAAATGAGCCATTACATCGGCCACGTAAGGCTCCATTTTAGTCTCATCGGACACCGGCAACGCATTAATTGCTAACCGGTTTAACAAAGGCCGGATGGTGGGGTTCGCCTTTTCTTCTACCTGCTGAATCCACAATTTAGGGCCCAATGTAGCCGCATTGGCTTGCCCACCAGCCGTTTGCACGATGGCGTGCATCCAAGCGAGAGCTGGGTGGGTAAAGGTATCCGGGGGCAGGGAATCAAAAACGGGAGCCACTAACTGCGGGGTCTGCAATAACGCGGCCATCGCATCGCGTTCCACCGAAATGGTGGGGCTTTGCGACTGCAAAACGTCAAACCCGAAAGGCGCGCGCCCGGCGACTTCCACTGCCCCAGTTGGCGGGTGACCAGGCTGCGGATGCCCAGTGGGAGAATGGCCAGTTGCCGGCTGGTTACGCTGACCCAACACCCGCCAAGCTTGAGTAACATTGTGCCGCACGGTGTTTAGGTCGGTGCCAATCATGCGGGCTAATTCTTTGCAATAATCTTCCCGATAAGCAGCATCGCGGATGCGAGCCACAATTGGCGCGGTAGCCCGCAAAGCTTCAACTCGGCCCTCTATAGTCTCTAAATCAAATTGGCGTAATTTAGCTCGGATTACGAATTTAAATAACGGCTCGCGGTTATTAACTAATTGCATTACCGCATCAGGGCCTTTGGCTAAGCGTAATT
>Ga0268261_10000310_pt1 | contig 30087 bp, 28 predicted proteins | sample TergutNc150P1_FD_190353 | JGI IMG/M metagenome (GOLD analysis project Ga0268261, IMG submission 190353) | Nasutitermes corniger P1 segment gut microbial community from laboratory colony in Florida, USA - Nc150 P1 (SPAdes) (version 2) | ecosystem: Host-associated > Arthropoda: Insects >... | reverse complement strand
CGACGGTCTTGTTAGGACCACCAATCTTAACAGAGCAGCCCTCCAAAAACACCAGCATGGTTTCCCTGCAGAACATGCCCCAGTCCGTGACCGTATGATCACCGAAGCAATATTCATTTTGGATTTGGTGGGCTGGTTCGCGGCGCACGATGTCGTATGTGAGCAGCATGATTTCGTGGAGAGTGAGGTTACTCAGCTGGAACCATGACCCGTGCCTGATGGACGTATACCGATCGCACGCGGCCCCAGCAACCCTCCTTTGACATAGCCAAATAAATCCGTCATTAAGCTTGGAGCGTACGAACCACGTCATATCTCGACCGCAGGAGTCACACTGCATCGTTCTCCGAAGCAGGCCAATTTCCTTCAGAAATTCAGTGGCCATAACCTTGTCGGTGAATAGGTGGAAAAGGACCTGTTCGGACCACCATATGACCGCAGAATTCTACGGCTGTATAAACACCTGGGCACATTCTCCATGCTCCGCACACGCTCTTCGTACTTCGCAATAATGTCTTGAATTACTGCAACCATTTCGAACACCGCTGAACACATGACCAACACAACGAACACCGACGCTACTATGTCCCGCTGAACCTGTTGCTGGCCGACACTACAATCTCCCGATTTCTTGTGATAAGGTTTTATCACAAGAAATATCCAAAAAATCAGAAGATAATACAAGCACAACCAATACACGCTCAACTGACAAACAACACAACGAACACCGCTCAACTCACAAGCAAGAAATATCCAAAAAATCAGAAGATAATACAAGCACAACCAATACACACTCAACTCCCAACGAACACCTCTCAACTCACAACGAACACCGACGCTATCTCCCGCTCAACCTGTTGCTAGCCGACGCTACAATCTCCCGCTCAACCTGTCGCTCGAGGCTACAGGCTGCAAGGTGCATTGTTGGAGGCTTGGTGCATTTTGGGTGGCTAGGTGCATTGTGGGTGTTTCTGTAAAGAAATGTGGCGCATGTACTGCAGCGACACGCGTGTCGGTGAGCGAAAACTTGCAGGACCCATTCGACGGTCTATCCCCGCGATACAAACATCAGGATCTCAACACTCGTTCTATTGGCTGGATTTGAATTTAAGCAAGAACGTTTACAGCACTAACGTTAGGCTTTCGGGACCCTCATTTTAATCACTGCTACTAAACTTCAACAAACACATTCGAAACTCCACCAAATACTTGCACTTCAGCAACGCCAGCGCCTATTACCGTACTAAACCACGGAATACGCTACACAACTTTTGCCCCATAACCTAAACCCTCACTCTGGCCGGTACCCAAAAATTACTTCAGATCCATGGCGTGTACAATTAAATCGCGCTGCTCAGTCTCCGTGTCCTATTCTATGCCCACTGGGTATCAAAATTATCTCCAACCTATGCATTGTACAATTACTAATCTGGCAAATAATTTAGTAAACCCGCACTGGTGTAACCACCGCCCATAGTGAAACTGTGCTCTTTGCAGCATTGTATTGGTTGGCTAAACTGGTTCAATCCTGGGAAATTCGAACCACGTGTGGGCAAAGGTAGGGGTAAATTCTGTAGATTTGCTCCTTGGGAGTGGAATTGATGCTGTTTAATGAAAATGTCGGAAAATGAAGATGAAAACGAAGGAAAGAAAAGTAAAATATTCGACAAAAAGGAATGGAGGCGAAGGAAATATAGTAAGAAATATAAACGTAAGTTTCACTGATGTTCTACATTAGTTGTCAACGCAAATTTTATAGCCTTAGATAATATACTCTTCATTCATATTTTTGTAAATGAGTTCCAACCTGAATGACAGGCTGAAGGTAACTGTGCACGTCGCTGCTGAGTATTATTTTGTTTTCGTTTGCAAGGTAAACTTATTACATGATCTGTGTAAAAGTTCTGAGGATGATGTACTTTGCATACTTTCTTTCTGTAATTAAATATGGGATAATCTTATGGGGAAATTCAACCAACATATGTCATATATTTACATTACAAAAGAGAATAATCAGAATTGTGTCTGGCGTAGGAGCTTAAAACTCATGTAGAAATTATGCAAGTAGGTAGACATTTTACGTGTATCATGTCAGTATATATTATCTTTGATTATGTTTATAGTGGATAACAAGAAAAACTTTCAAATTAACTTATCTGTACATGGACTGAGTACCAGGAACAAGAATCAGTTGCATTTGCCTATTGCTAATATGCCGTGTTGTAAGAGAGGTGTTTCCTACTCTGCTATGAAGATCTTTAATAGTCTACCAAATAATGTCAAGAATTTTAGGAATGACAGCGTGCATTTTAAAATTGTACTATGTAAATGTCTGATTTAGCATTCATTTTATTTACTTACAGAATTCATTTAGCAACAAAGAAATAGTACATATAATTGATATTTTAAATTTTTAAGTTGTATTATATTGTTTAACTTCTCTTATACAATAAGACTATCTTTTATAACTAATATTTATAACTTGTAACATTTTCACATTCTCTTATTTATATTGTACTTTTATTCTTTTTGGGATTGTATTTTTAGTTTCTGTGTTGTGTATTGTATTTTGAGACTTGTTTCATATTCAGCTGTCATTCAACAGGTTTTTTGATTTATGAAACGTATATGTATTGCCACTTACCACTGATATGTGCACCTGCACAGTTTATGGGAGCAAGAAGACCTAAATGTGTTTGTGCACCAAGCCAACACATTCTGAGTCTTGCATGTGCAAGAACCATGCACATGTTTTCGCAGTGGTGATATAAATGGGTATAGGGGTACAGGTTTATAAACAAAACAGGCAAGTTCCATGAGTAAAGCAGTGACAGTTTTAATTTTTCTTGTAAGTTAAAATTGTAGTGAGCCATTACATAAACCAAGTAAAGGAAACTTCCTGACTTTTGTCAAGAGTACTGTATGGTGACAACTGTTAGACTTTATTTGGAACACTTATGCTCTAGTTATACTACAGTACTGCATTCACCCAAATGTAAGATGACCTCCTTTCATAATCTTCAATTTTCAGGAAAATATGTGCACCCCCATTAGCCAGGTTTTTATGTTGCTTAGTGTTTGCAAGCTTAATATGCTTGAAGTAAATAATCACCAGAGCTAAGTACTCACTGCCAATACTTTCATCATAAAGACAAGTACATAATATTATGGAACATGAGAAGTACAGAATTTAATAGGACCAAACAGTGATAACTGATGAAGAATTACAACACAGCAGACTCCTCTTGCACTACTTGACTCTGAAGGCATAGACCATGGTGATCATTTGAACTATGAGTAACTATTTACCAATTAAATGATTGGTGTTGCTGTCCCTATGACTGAAAAGTTTGCAGTGATACATTACAGTAAAATAGAGGTGTTAAATTAGCCCATGGAATCTAACAGGATTGGTGGAGATCAGCAGCAAATATTTCAGGTGCAGAGGCAATAGTACAGCTGTATATTCAGGAGGCTCTAGGTTCAAAATTTGGCCTGAAGACTGACTGAGGCATCTTGTACCTTGGTTTGCTCTTCCATGGCCAGTTCCAAATTATACCTCAGTACCTCAAATCAGAAGTAATTGTGATCACTTTCTTCCACATCCTTTCCAAGTCCTCTTATCATGTGAGGAGTGTCATTAAGCAAACAAAAATCATAAAATTGTTACTTTTAGTAATTGACATGACTAATTGTATTGTATCATAAAATGTCACTGCATGTTATGACCAATTATGTGGTCATCCTCAGGCCACTCGTGCACGTAAGACCAAAATTATAATTGCAAACTTCATTTTGGGTCAGAATGAGACCCCCAGTCTGTTAACAGTGCATACAAATAAAATTTAGAAGTTCTTTGCATATAAATAAACTTTAAAAGTTGTTTACAAATAATTTTAAAGTTAAGTATTAAGGCATTTTATGTAAAATTTATCCTTGTTATCTTTTATGTTCACATATTTTGGAATTAAGCCATTCTTGAGGCGCTTTTGGTTAAAATATATATTAGCATTGCAATTTAGTACAGTTGAACCCATTTATTATTATATCAGTGTATATGACACCTAGTCTATTACATCAGATACTTTGTGGTACCAATTAATTCTGCACTGTGAACTGTAACATTATACTTTTTGGTTATAACAACAGTCATTTATAATGACACAAAATATTCAGTCCCTTTCATGATGTAGTAACTGAGTTCCACTATTCTTTTGCTTTTGTGTTTTCTTACTGATGTACTTGATTAGCATCTAGAATATTCAGCTTTGACATATTGTTGTGTTTTTACAAGTCATAAAATCATTGTTTTATGTCATCAACACAACTAATTGTATTAATTATATCACTGAGTGTGGCTACATGTTTCAACCAATTACGTGGTCATCCTCAGGCCACTCATACATATAAAACCAAAATTACAATTGCAAATTTCATTTTCAGTTGGGGTGGGGTGGGGGTGGATAAACAACAACAACAACAACAACAACAACAATAATAATAATAATAATAATAACAATAATACTGGAGTATGTCAGGTTCCAGTGTAATGCATTGCAGCAATATGATTTGTTACATGAGTGCATTTTCACTAACTTGAAAATATTATAAAGTTGAGCAGTGGCAGGAGCGAAGGCAAAGAGCTGTTGTCCGAAGTTACTACAAAGAGCTGGGGAAGGCCAAAGGCCAGTCTTCTAGTGGAGAACAAACGCGTGTTTCCACATCATCTATTGGTATACATAAGGACAGGTAACATGTGCAGCTTCAATGCGTATATCTATAGAAGACACCTGTAAAATGGAACCTCATTAAACTGACTTGCTTTTTTTAAACCTGTATGCATTGTCTGACCTTGCCATATGATACTGCATAATTTTATCTTCTTGCGAACTGCACCTCATTTCATTTACTTCTTTTCCCACTTTTACTTAGGTGTATCCCATTACTATGCCTCCTTCCATTTGTAATTTATCCACTTCTCCTACCCCTGAATCCCTGGTTTTTTTCTTCACTTCTGCACCTTACTCTGGTGTCTCTCATTTCTGCACTGTTTTCATTTCTTATTTTTTCCACTTTTACCCTCGTGTCCCCAATTCCTGTGCCCCTACTCACATCTTCATTTTCTCACTCTTACTCTAGTGTGTCCTTCCTGTGCTTCTTTTCATTTTTTCTCTCCCCATGACATACTGGGAGCAACTTCAAGCTCAAGCAACTGTATTGGCTCCTTTTTACCTCCTCAAGAAACATGCCACCCCTGTGTAATAACCGATCAGTTTGCTACCTGGCATTAGTCTTGGACTACTTGACCCTTGAAGGGGACTGATAAGTTGTTCCTAAACATCAGTAAATGACTACCAACATATGCTGGGTAATATCTCAGAAGAGTGAAGGCCTCATATTCTGCATGAAATATTGCTTACGCTTAAATAGAGAAACAGTCTTAGTGTAGATATGTGAGGTGATATTTCACAAATTTAACCATAACCCATATTACTAGAAGTTATGTATTACTGTAGATCATTACTGATTACAGTTAAATGTGTAGATCCTGGTACCCTCACAGTAAAGATGGAAGTATTTGAAGTGAAGCAGTGAGTTCTGTTGAGATTTTCACAGCAGTGTTGCTGAAGATTAGATTGTTCTGGGATGTGACACTGTGTTGTTGGGTAAATGTCACAGTGCCACAGCCCAGAGAACTGAACCTTAAGGAAGTTCTTATTACAGGTACTCCCTGACTGACAAACAGGTTACATTCTGAACACCTAGTTGTAAGTGCAGTTGATTATAAGTCTGAAAATATAAAATGAAATGGGATATACACCTTCCAGCAGGTCAAGGGGGATTTAGATAAGTAGACCTTTCAGCTGAAAATAATAAGAACAGAGTTTCTTCAATGAAATACAGAATTGTGGTGTATGATAAATCACTAATAGCAATAATGGACGGTAAATACGTATTGCAGATATGAGCATGACTGTTTTCTTCACTCCACTCAAGCCTGTAACCCATGAGACAGCAACTGGAATATGCCCCCCCCCATCACACAACCTACTTACTCCAGCCTTTTGCCCCACACGTCATATCGAGATCACACCACATTCCTGCGTTATGTCATTCCATAAGCTGCAAGAGTACAGACATCTCCTTCACTTGCCTCAGCACAAAATGTAATACCCAACATATCGCTTGAAATGAAATTTTAATTATGTTTTTATAGCAGTGTGAATTGAAATTTTCTAATGGGAATTTTGATCATAACTTTGGTTGGTTGTAAGTAGGGGAATGGCTGTGCTGGGTTTCTGGACTTGTCTGCTGCCTGGTATTGGATCTATTTCCATCCACCGGTGGGAGAGTGGGAAGGCATCTACTTAGTTTGGTCCATTCAAAAAAGTAATCTTCAGTTGCTACAGAGGAACAGACCCATTTTTAAAAGTGCTGTGTTTGGAATACTAGACATTGACAAAAGTCCAAAATCCCAACAGTGCTGAGTGTAATACCATTGTTATCAGAAACTTCAATAACTAAATTATAAGGCTGTCTCAGAACTTTGTGTTTACATTTGGTTTTGTAGAGCCCCAAGGCCAACAGCATACAAGAAAGCAGTGGAGGAGTATAAGCATAAACAAGAAGAAAAGGCAGCAAAGCTTAAAGAAGCTCAAAAGAGGAGAGAAGAAAAATCACAAGCTCTTGCCAGATACCATGTTAAAAAAGCAGAAGTGTTCAGAAAGTTGTCCATGAAAACAAAAAAGGGCCAGCCTGTTATGAAAGGACGACTGGAAATTCTGCTTCATAAACTGCAACAAAATATTCAGTCATGATTAAAAAAAGTACTGGCAGAAACTGAATGTGCACTTAATAGAACAATTCTTTAGATATGCATTTTTCACAGTTTATTGTAAAACAGTGAATGGAAATTTAAAACTTCATTGTGAACTGAATGGTAGCATGCTCTTCTTCTTTAGTCCTTTCTTAAATTCATCTTACATTTCAGTGTGTAATATTTCTGTCCCTGAGTCATATCCTTCGTACAGGTCATATACACAGGACAAACTGCACCACGGTCACATTTCCCTGTATTATTTGCCAGTACACAGTGTGAACTTAATAATATTATGCTAATCTTTACAATAAAGTTGTTATAAATGTGATTCCTTATTACTGCCCACACTCCCTATAAATGTGATTCCTTATTACTGCCCACACTCCCTATAAATGTGATTCCTTATTACTGCCCACACTCCCTTATCTATCAGATGATTTCTGTTGCTAAGGGTAAAGGTAATGCCATAGCACATAACTACCCCCTCACCATGCTCAACATATGCAGTTCATCAGGCCTACATGTCATAATAAATTGCTATCCCATGTAATCAGTATGTCAGTTGGGACTCTCACTTGACTTCTTAAGACACAGTGAAATTATCTTATATGTTGTTTGAAAAATTAAACAAACTAGGCTTATGAAGTGGGAAAATGTCTTGAGAGGTTCAGTCTGAAAACATATTGCTTTGCAGTTCTGTATTGGTTAATATAAATTCTGTGCTATTTGGTTCATTCTTACAATCTGAACAACATTTTAAGTCCTACCTTTTTAATCCTCAGGTCATTTAAATTGATTTTTGGTGTATGTATGTATGTACATATGCATGCATGCAGGTATGTTTATCTCTTTCTCTCTCTTACTCTTTCTCAGCACTGAACATGAACAGTGTTCATCTGGGGACTTGGTGGTCTTTGGGTAACGTTCTGCACTCTCAGTCAAATAGTTCCGAGTTCAATCTTGTGTTGGGTTTGTGTGTGAAATGTTTCTGTTCACCTATAAAAAAAAAAACCTTTAGCAATGTGAAGAATAGAATTAATACTGCTACCGGAAAAATTTTGAAGATATATATTTCTCTTTTTAGGCAAGAATATAACATCTGTCACCCACAAACACAGAGTGAGAGAGAAAGAGATAAAGAAAGCAACTTTGCAATAAAGACATGAAAATCACAGTACATGGTACTACCATTGGAGTGTTTTCAGTATCAGGTTCTGTATGCTGAGGTGTTTGGTGTATACACTTTTATCACATGCCATCCAAACAAAATTTTACAACAAATCTTCAGCCCAAACATGATTAATCCAAGTAATGAAATGGCATAAAATGGCTCTTTTTTGGGGGTAGAGGCATAAAAACAGTGATGTATATTATATTAATAGTCAGACAGAATTATGTACATACCTAGTTTTACTTCATGTAGAGAAAATGTGTATAATTTGAAATTGTGAACTGGAATCATGTGTAGGAAAGAATGAAGATCGATTGTGTCAGGTCCATATGGCCACCTGCTCCCCCCACCCTTCATCCACTGCATACATCTTCTCTTTTGACACCAACAAACAATCTGCCACTCAGCTGTCAAGCAACTGTATATCTTTATGAAATTCCATGCTCTGTTACTATACTTGCAACAGTGCACCACCCTCTTGTTATAAAATAAGTGAATATGTTAACTGTATGGGAGAGGAAAATTCTGAGGAGAATTTCTCAGAATATGGTGGCAATTACAAACTGAGTTATATTACTGTTGTAGACGGGGGTTTTATCTAGTACAAGTTTCACCAGTTAATTAGTACCTTTACTGTCATGTCAGTGTGTTGGTTCAATTTGTATTATAGTATAGTACATTAGAATTCACCAATGGTAACCACTTGTATATTTCGGAGCAATAACATCATACGTGCTATTGTCACCATATTCTGCGGGTATTCTACAGCCTTAAGTTTGAGATGAATCAACGACTAGTCTGAGTAATGAACAAAAATGTCTGTACAAAGGGTCCCACCTTTTCATATATGTCCACACTCATGGGCAAGGGATGGTTAAATACATAGTATTGTATATTACTCTGAATAACTACAGTAATTATTAGGTATTTTGATGGGTCTGTCACCGAGTATAAATTTACTCAGTGCTCTAGTTTGTGGGAAAAATTCATTAGCAACTCCTATCAGACAGTGTATATCAGATACATATACTTATTCATTTATGTGTTTTACTTGACAGATATATTCATTGTATTCAAATGTTATCAGCTTCAAAGATTTATGTACATCAGCGTTACTCTTCAGAAAATGCACTGAACTCAACTTCTACAATCCATGTAGAATACTGCCTTTTTTAAAACATGAATGTAGGCCTATGATCTGTGCTGTAGACCTGCCTGTCAATGGGAAACTTAATAGGATACAATCCTGCCCCCTCATACGTCAAAGCATAGTCAGAGCTACCCCCCAGTGCCTACAAAATGGCGGGGGAAGCCAATACAAATTACAAAGACCCGGCCGTCCGGAATGGGCCCCGACTATGTTGCATATATTTATGTCTTTCTCGGGTAGTATCATTATTTGTCGATTGTACAAATTAACCCTTACAGACCAACCCCAAGCCACTCTACAACTGACAGTCTTTGATATTACATAAATATTTGTAACAGGTCCGCCCTTGCCGGGTGGCCCGAATATTTTTTTTCACCGGGACCGAACCCGCTGTCGGCAACCCTGTATGCCCCAACAGAATATTACGGAGCTTATGACCAACAATTACAATTCATTGTTGCAGTTAGTCCCACACGGCATCACACATACAAGAGCAATTCATTGCCATAATTTGTTCCATAAAGTGAAAGCACCACGACCAACTACATTGCGCGAATGTGATTCGGGTGAGGGGCGCACATGCGCCTAGGACATCTTTCTTAGGTCCACAAAAACACCTCCATCAGAGGCGTATTTCCTATTATACAACACACGCTTTTCCAATATTTTTGGTTGGAATTGCAGACCATGTAATTCGATTGGAATACTCCTAAACACAGATCCTCCTAAATACCGACAGATGGGGTATGCTAATTTGATTGGAATACTCCTAAACACCGACAGATGGGGGTATGCTAATTTGATTGGAATACTCCTAAATACCGACAGATGGGGTACGCATAGTTATCGCTAAACTTTGTTGACGTGCTGAATATAGCGAAACCTTCGATCTGCGGTTGATGCCAAGCACAGATGCAGAGCAAGGTATTAATCTGTGACGAAGAACTTATGTCACCCTGTCCCGGTTATTACGATTGTCAGGTGTGTGCGTTCTGTCGGTTGGATAGCTTGTGTTATGATTCAAATTACGGCATTATAGGGATGCTAGTGCTAAGAGTCTTCTGCGTTAAGGTCTTTACTCAGTACTTGGAACGTGTGCAAAAACTACATATTTGTGTAGAAAATTTGGGTCTGACCGCAGCCTTATTTTCGAGTTATTTTTTAGGTATCTGTGTGTGTGTCTTAGTGATCTTTTACGAATCATTGAAAATTTGAACACTTATGAGAATGCTCGCAGTACTGTCACGGTTATGAACAGGTGGTCATGTAATAACTCATGTCGAATCAATACAGCGGTTGGAAGAACGAACTCTGATTTGGAATTAAATGATGTCTTTGTACTATGATGTGTAAGTAGAAGTACGGAATGTTTATAGGGGATAGATGTACCGAGGTAATGGGAATTGAGAGAGAATGAAAACAACCAACGTAGCTCTGACTGGCTAAAGCCATTTCATCTTTATATATAAGATTGGCAAATTTCCTCTTGCCAGTCATTGCAGCAGCCACCTGAACCAAATTAATTCAGCCTGAATTATGGAGACAGCACGTTCCTCCGAAACGTCGGAACTAACTAATTGTCGAACACAAGATTCTAACCCAGAAAACTGTCACTGCAGCAAGACCTGCCATGAAAGCCTATTTAACCTTTAGTTTTCTTGAAAGGCAGGGAATTTCTAGACTGAGTGATTACCTTCTTCTCCAGAGAAACTCAGCTCCATGGAGTTAGTAGTCGGGTAGTGAGTAATGATTTTTATTGCTGTAAAGAAACTCTGGTGCCAGTTTGGTGTAGCGCCAATAGTTGTAATGAAGCTTTATCACATTTTATGCAATGAGATGGCATAGTCATGACTAAGGTATGTTTCTTTTGCAGAATGTTGTCATGGATGTACTTGATGTCAAAACTGGTTCACGTAATGAGACACATCTAATATCCGAAGATATTGGCATAAAAGTTGAAAATGTCTCATGTTTGGATGAGGAGGAGGAAGAGAATGGCTGTGCATTGCATTCATTTCCATCAATAAAATCAGAACATGGGGTGAGGCATGTATGTGCATATATGTGTGTTATGCCTATTGCAGTATGTCTTTCCACATCCTTATGGTGTGATGCAAAAGGGGTTTTGAAGTTTCTTTTCCCTTACCCTTGCCCTGTACCACTTTTTTGACTCATTTTGGACTATTTTGTAATCATTTACTACAGTGCCCTAGTTGCATCCTGAGCACCTACTGTATCATCTCAACATTTGCCATACTGTTCACATCTGTGGACATATCATATCTGTTTGTGTTTACCATGGCAAGAATTCTTCTTCTTAAGTTATTATTAGCTTGTTAAGGAGACTGTTGCATAGAATTAGTAGGTAGTAATCATTTTATTAGTTATAAAGAAGAAAATGTACTAAAATGAGAGCTGTTCCCAGCTTTATTATGTTCAGAACAGCACAATGAAAGTGTATCATATTTCATGTAATGATGGAGTACAGTCATGATTGATGAGGACCTGGTGTTTTTACAGAACTGCATGGATTTCCGGAAAGTTGCACCTGGTTCACATAGTGACACATATGTGCCATCTCATGATGGATATCAGTTAAATGATATAAAAGTTGAGTACATTGCAGATATACAACAGAAAGAAGATCGTTTGCTAATAACAAGTCCAGTAATAAAGTCTGAACATGAGGTGAGTTGTGTATGCACATTGCTGTACACATTACATGTGCTGTGCTAGTACAAAACTGTCATTTTACCTGAATTATTACTTATGGGATATGATGTTGTTTAGTCTGGTAGGAGGTTACCAGCGTTTCATAGCATGTTGCTGCCGCCATCTTTATATTAAACGATGTAGTTTCTTTTGTGTACAAGACAGAGGCTGGAAGTTCATTTGAAACACTTCTTTCCACATTGCATGGCATCATTTATCAAAAGCCTGTAATCCAAATATTTACACTGTACTGACCTCAGATATCAGGTGTGTTGTTTACCTTTTGTGATTTAAGGGTTCAGGCAAACCAGTAGAGCTTGAAATTAAATGATGCATATCAGCTTATAGTTAATGCTGGTGATGTTAATATACTGGGCAGAAGCATACCTACAATAAAGAAAAACACAGAAGCTTAAGTAGTTACTAGTAAGGAGATTGGACTAGAAGTAAATGCTTGTAATACTAAGTACATGGTCAAGTCTCGAGATGAGAATGCAGGACAAAGTCACAATATAAAGACTGAAAATACTTTCTTTGAAAGGGTGGAACAATTCACATGTTTGGGAGCAATCTCAATGAATCAAAATTCACTTCAGCAAGAAATTAAGAGCAGACTGAAGTCAGGGAATACTTGCAATCTTTTGGTGCAGAATCTTTTGTCTTCCAGTCTGCTCTCCAAAAACATAAAGCTTAAGATATACAGAACTATAATTTTAACTTTTGTTGTGTTTGGGTGTGAAACTTGGTCGCTCACATTGAGCTAGGAATGTAGGCTGAGGGTGGTGGAGTATAGGGTACTGAGGAAAATATTTGAAACTAAGAGGGAAGAGGTAATAGAGGAGTGGAGAAAACTAGAGTAATGAGGAGCATAAAGATCTGTACTCCACCAAATATTATTCAGGTGATCAAATTGAGAAGAATGAGGTAAGCAGGGTGTGTAGTCCATATGGGGGGGAAAGTAGAGGTGCATACAGGGTTTTGGTGGAGAAACCTGAGGGAAAGAGACCACTTGGAAGACCCAGGCATAGATGGGAGGATAATATTACAATGGATCTTTCAGAAGTGGGCTGGGAGGGGGGGGGACATGAACTGGATTGATCTGGCTCAGCATAGGAAAGGTGGTGGGCTCTTGTAAGTGTGGTGATGAACCTTTGGGTACCACAAAGTGCAAGAATTTCTTGACTAGCTGAGAATGTATTAGCTTCTCTAGGAGGACTCTTCTCCATGGAGTTAGTTAGTTAGCTAGTTAGTTGCAAGGGTGTGAAATTTCTCTCATTAAGGGAAGTAAGTACATGGATTGAAGGTGTCCAAAAACAAGATTCTGAGAATACATGTGCCTAAGAGTGAGGAACTGACAATAGGCTGGAAGAAATTGCATAATTAGGAGCTTCATACCGTAATGCTTCTGGGCAGGTAGAGCTAGAATGATACAGAACAAGGAAGATGGTATGGACAGTTCTTGTGTGCCTGAGATTTGTAAAATGCATGGAAGTCTTTGCTTATGCAGTCTGAAGACAATAGTAAACATGGTAGAACTGCATAGGTGGGAGGATAATATTGGTGGGGTTTAAAAAAATGTAGGTAGGACAGTGTGGATTTAATTCGTGTTGCTCATGACAGGGACCAGTAGTGGGCACTGTGGACAAGGTAATGAGGGATTCATAAATGACCCACCCAAGTGACTACTTCCTCCTCAGATAAGAGCCTGTTTTGTGAAGCTGGTTATCATTTATGAGAATTATATTAAGTTGGGGGCTACAGTTTGTAATCTACTGCAGTATCACAATCACCAAACGAAACTGGAAGTACAGTCTGTACTTGGTTATCGGTACTAATTACGGGAAAGTGATGCAGGAAAGGAAAATGGATACTTGCAAATATTTTATTTATTATTATTCTGAATTAGTTCTAGTCCCAATTGAATTTTATTGTGACAAGTAATCCATGAAGTTACTTTTTTGTGCTCCTTTTTTTGAGACATGTCTTGCCAGCAGTGTGTTTAAGCCATCTCCAATGACTTGTTGAGATGTGTAATGTCCTGTCTGCCAGATCAGATGCTGGAGTGCAAGGTGGTGATTGAGATCACCTGAATAATGTCATTTTTCAAGTGCTGATGGCTGCAATTAATTCTCCTTTGAGTTGTGAATATATCTACATATCTGTTAATAAATTGAAACCTTTCTTTCTTTAGTTATTTTATTTCAAAAACCATCACGTATTGCTACCCCATCCTCTATAAAATGGTTTGTGAGTGAAGTCACACCTGGGATTGAGGTAGTGGTTAAGTTATAACAGTATTATTATTGGTAAATGTAAGGTGTAAATGTATGTGTATTGTCAATTCCTAATTTAATCTTTCTTTGAGTGTTTCCAACTTCTATTTTTCAAATTTGTATGAGAAATTAAGCTTTACTGAAATAGTGATAATTTGTAAACTTTTTTTGAAAAGTGGTCATAATTGAGATCTTAAATATGAAACTTTAGGTTCACATTTTAAAATCAATTGACATTTCATGTTGTTTTTTGATGATAAACATGATTCCAGGTCTTATATAAAAAATATCTTCAACTTTAGGTAAACTTTTAAATTCATTTTGCTGTGTAGTGGACAGTTGGTGTTTATTTTAATAAACAAAGTTCAATGTTCTTAAATTCCTAAAAAGTGCATAATTTCTACAAATTGTCTCCATTGTAATTGTATTACAATTTTTTAAAGGTTTTTCATAAATAATGATACAGACAGTACTCATTTAAAATTGCTCCAAGTAACATTGTTTCACTTTACTGATGGCAGATTTAGTGGCCAAAGATCCAGTGAATGTTTCCCAGGCTTGGATTAACACTGCAGCTGGTGGGATTTTCAGTGGGCAGACTCCTGAGTTGTTCTACTTAAGTCTTATGGGGTAAATTTCTCTTTTCTGTGTTGTAATTTTCAGGAACATAACCCCAGTGTTAAACAAGGGCTTAATGTAACAGTGAATCCTGCTAGTAGTGATGGAGGAAAGCTCAACCTGAGTCACCTTAATCCCCAGAAAGGTCATCACCTGAAAAGTAATGACACATCACTGTCTCAGCTTAATGAATCTCAAAATCAAGATTCCTTGAGACGTGCCCAAAATTCTGAACGAAAGAGACGATGGCGCCAATCACGGCAAGCAAATGAAACACCTCAAGAGGCAGCTTTACGACGTGCACAGCATGCTCAAGAGGTGAGGCAGTGGCGCCAATCACGACAAGCAAATGAAACACCTGAAGAGGCAGTTTCACGGCGTGCACAGCATGCTGAAAAAGTGAGGAAATGGTACCAGTCACGGCAAGCAAATGAAACACCTCATGAAGCAGCTTTACGTCGTGCACAGCATGCTGAAGAAGTAAGGCAATGGCGCCAATTACGACAAGCAAATGAAACACCTCAAGAGGCAGTATCACGGCGTGCAGAGCATGCTGAAAGAATGAGAAAATGGTACCAATCACGGCAAGCAAATGAAACGCTTCAAGAGGCAGCTTTACGACGTGCACACCATGCTGAAGAGGTGAGGCAATGGCACCAATTACAACAAGCAAATGAAACATGTCAAGAGGCAGCTTCCTAGCATGCATGATCAAGAAGTGAGGTAATGGTACCAGTCACAGAAAGCAAATGAAACACCTCAAGAGGCAGCTTTGTGACATACACATCGTGCTGAAGTAATGAGGCAGTGGTGCTAATCCCAGCAAGCTAGTGTCGCTTTGCAGACAAAAGATGTCCCACCCAATACATGTGTTGACCAGATGGAGCACTGTATCCACTTCATCAAAATCATGACACAGTCACTCACAATCAGTTTTCATGAATCAAAACATGGCTGATGAAAGGTGCCAGGGATTACTACATGAATAATATCTTAATCCCATCATGTGACTTGGCAGTTTCTAGTCATATATACAGGGTATACACAAAAGAATGGTGCGGTTTCAAAAGTTAACTAGAAATTTATTTATCACACTACACGGGCACAATGTACACCATCAGCAGCGGCAACTGTCCAAGTTTCTCATGCACTACCAGCAATTCGCTTCTCATGCTTACTGCGGGGTCGTGGGGCCAGTTTCCAAAATGGCGTTGCAGCAGGAAAAGGCTTTCTGTGTGCTCCGTTTTGAGGTGTCCAGATCTGTGATTACAGTGCAGCATGAGTTTCGTGCATGGTTTGCACGCTGCACTGTAATCACAGATCTGGACACCTCAAAACGGAGCACACAGAAAGCCTTTTCCTGCTGTGATGCCATTTTGAAAACTGGCCCCGCAGTAAGCATGAGAAGCGAACTGCTGGTAGCGCATGAGAAACTTGTACAGTTGCCACTGCTGACGGTGTACGTTGTGCCTGTGTAAGATGAGAAATAAATTTCTTGTTAACTTTTGAAACTGCACCATTCTTTTGTGTATACTCTGTATAAAAGCCAAATCGTATCTGTGTGTAATGGTCAAGCTTTTATACTACAGGAGGACTCAGTTTTTCTGGGATGTGATGCTGTGTCACTGAGCTCTCATTTCCTGGCAGTTTGAAGCAAAATTGTGCTTATCTTTAGGGGTGCTGAATGCAGCAAACTGCAGCATCTTAAGTGGTTGGTTTAAGGTCACATTCTGTAATAGGAAACAATTTAAGAACACCTGTAAATTCTCAGTTTTCAGTCTTTTCTTCTGTACTTCCTAGTCCTTTAGTTGTCATATTTTGCTTTATGCCATATATCAGGTGCACAAAATTTGGACATTCTGTCAGGTTTTTGAAATGGATTGTTTTAATAAAACCAATAAAATTAAAGAAAAAAATAGACTTGTTTTAATAGAGGTATGATTATCAAAAGCAAAAATATAATGTGGTGTTTCCTTGATTAAGCTTGTGGTAGCACTGTTTAAAAAGGTGATTTAAAGGAATCCTTTCCCCATGTTTTTGATTATAGCTTTATGTTCCTGTAATTATCAAACAATTGTACACAAATGTGTAACTCTGTGGCTTCAGTCGGCAGTAGGCAAATCCTGTTGTTGGGGACACGAAAATTAAAGTAGCTTGATGAGATATGCAAATGTTTTTGTATTTTATTTCATTGTATCGTGCAATGTCACTCAAATTTATATCAACAAGTTGAAATTGGCTTTTTTCACGTCATTGTAAAATGCAATTTTTTTTTTTGTGCGTGTGTGGTTGGAGGTTTTACATCGTTGACGATTACAGACTTCTGGGTTATGAGGCTATGCTGTTTGACAATTTTTGCGGAGGTTTCAGGGAGTTACATTTTTACGTCTTCGAGGTTAGCCCAAGAAAGTGCTTCTACTATGTGACGTAATATCTTTAATGGATAGTCCGAAAACGGAAGTACGGGGTTCTTCCCCTCAAGACTTTGGCACAACACTACAGCACAGGGTCACATTTATTCCACAAATTCCCTATCGTGAAACCGTATATCTAGTGTAAACATGAACGATTTTTTTTCTGTTCAAACACGGCTGCCGTATTCTGGGAGAAATTTAAAACAAACGGATTGTTCTGTCGTGTTTTGGGATGAGAATCTTTGCTTTTGTGGACTGTGCTTGACTGAACGCCATATCGTACTCATACGTGGGATCCGTGCAAGGATTAGGTCGTCCAGTACGAAAATGTCCGTAGGTACACCGTTGTATTTGTTTTCACATACGCAGAAGGTCTGCAGTCTTTACAAAAGAGCTCTTAGGAATTTAGAGTCATGGTATGATCGACGGTGAGTGAAATTAATGTAGCAGGAGAGTAGTGTAAGTCGGTCATGTATAACCACAGTGAAAAATACTCCGGTTGTGAAAAATGCTTGTGATAAATATTTCCTAGTGGTCCTGAAAATTCTCGGTGGAAAGTACGGTAATGTACAGTATCTGTGAAGACACGTCGAGGGAGAAACGTAGGCTGAGGGTGTTTGAGAATAGGGTGCTGAGGAGAATATTCGGGCCAAAGAGGGACGATGTGACAGGGGAGTGGAGAAAACTGCATAATGAGCTGAATGATCTATATTCCTCACCCAATATTGTTCGGGTGATTAAATCGAGAAGAATGAGATGGGCGGGGCATGTAGCACGTATGCAGGGAGGAGAGGCGTATATGGGGTTTTGGTCGGGAAACCTGAGGGAAAGAGACCACTAGGAAGGTCCAGGCGGAGATGGGAGCATAATATTGAGATGGATCGTTAGGTCATGGTATAGGGGGGGAGGGCGTGGACTGGATTGATCTGGCTCAGGATGGGGGCAGGTGGTGGGCATTTGTAACTATGGTACTGAACCTTTGGGTTCCATAAAATGCAGGCATTTAGCTTCTTGAGAAGGAATGTGCTCCATCATGGAGTAAGTAAGTAAGTACCCAAGAAGATCATTCCATAGCAGTTTTACAACCTCTCAATAGCTGATGAAATTAATAACATTATTCTTTTAAGAGTTATGAGCTCAGAAGTGTAGAATATGGTGTAAAACTGCTATGGAATGATCTTCTTGGGTACTTACTTACTTACTCCATGATGGAGCACATTCCTTCTCAAGAAGCTAAATGCCTGCATTTTATGGAGTAAGTAAGTAAGTACCCAAGAAGATCATTCCATAGCAGTTTTACAACCTCTCAATAGCTGATGAAATTAATAACATTATTCTTTTAAGAGTTATGAGCTCAGAAGTGTAGAATATGGTGTAAAATTAAGTTCTCCCCTAGCACCAATATAATGAACCTGTTAAGTGTTGTATGTACAAAATCATTAGTTAGTGGATCCATTCCAGTAGTTAGTCTTTACACCGGTGAACAAGAACGGCAAAGTACATATAAATCATAGGAAATGTTCGCTTCCAGTTGGTTCTTCAGGAGTGTAAATTATGTGCAAGTAATGCTCTTATTTACAAAATTGCAGTAACAGGTGGGTTAAGGAACAGTAAGAATGAACTCCCCAAAGATGGAATCAATGGATGCTGAAATGCATTGGAGTGAAAATTGGCATGTGATTTAATATACAATAAAGTACATAACATTTGGTTTTAATAACTAGGGTTAAGGAACAGTTTAGTTTTAGAAGAAAAGTGTCCACTAACAAATCTGTGTACTTTGGGCACAAAATGATACATCCTATTAATGTAAGGTGTGTTTCATGAAATGCTAGTAAATCATTTAAGATGTATGATACTTAGAGAAGGCCAGTTGTTATATGGGAACTGTAAACATTGTAATTTGATGCCTTACTGAGGTAAGTTAAGATTCCTCAAGGCTCTGTACTGGATATGTTACTTTTTTGTCATGTATTTATGTAATTACCTGTCGCCTAATATAAAGTCTTTGCTGGTGATACTAGTGTGCTAACCACAGAACCCCTAGAAATTGTCAAGTAAGTCTTTTTTGCTCTGGACAAGTGGTTCCAGCTAGCAAGTTTACTTTAAATTTTGAGGAAATTTGTATTCAGATCATCTGGGTTATGACATCACATGTTGATACTTGTAATTTGGATTTCCTTGCCTTCTACAGGATTACTTTGAAACATCTTTAAATTCTTCTGGTGGTATGTGGGTGCATGATGTCACTTTTTGGTTCTGTATCTATTATATATCATTAGCAGGATACTCTTGTCTTTTACAAGTTCATACTTTACATCAGTCTGTTGATGTACACACACACACACACACATATGCACTGTTATGTGTGCATGCATGTGTGTTAGTGAATGAGTGAGTCTGTATAGTCATATTACTGTTGCTGTTGTATCTGGTGTAAGTGAATGCGCCTTTCTCCACGGTTGGACTCAACTAATGAACATTTTGTCCCGCTGTTGTTGAGTCAATATATATACAACTTTTCCCAAACTGGTAAACTGTGAATTGATTTCACAACCATACTGTAGAATAAACATTACTGTATTACAGCCCAGTATGGAAAACAAACAGAAAATGTGATACGTATAGGTAAAAGCCATATCTAAACCTGAATGTTATAATTATGATCCATTGCAACAAACATTAACGTTGTTTGCAACATTAGTTATAAAATTCTCCATTATCTTACTTTCCAGTACAGTTTTGGAATCTGAATCCATTTCTGTCTTCAGGTGTATTGAAGGAAAGGTGTGTACTCATTTGAGTGCATTAGAAAGAGCTAATCTGTTACTGAACCAGCGTTCAGAATTTCCTTACACCTAGCGACAAAACAGATCCACTTTCTGAATGGAAAAACATTACATTGTTACATTAATATTGAAATAGATTAGACAAATCTCAAAAAGGAGATGTGTGTTCAGTACCATGGAAAACCCATTTTAAAGGATATGGAATTTGAGGATAATGAGATGGAAATGAGGGAGAGGTTGTGAACATGATCTTAATATTTGTACCAGTCCAGCCAAGGACAAGTGTAGGTAGTGAACTTTCAGATTCTGTTATACTTGAAGTAATAAATGGTACTGTTTTCAGTGTGCTTCAAAATCATGCTAACACTTAGTTGTGGGGATTTGAGTGTTGACGAAATGTTTAAAATGCCAACAAAGTTGAGTTTGAAGGAAAGGAGAATGGCTGCTATATGGATAGTGGTCTTTCACTGTAATGCAGTAATACAAAACATTAGAAATGAATCCCCATATGAATGTTTAATTTTTTAAATTCTGTATAATAAATTGTATGGATTCATAAGCTGTGTGCCATTATACACTTGTTAGTACTGTGTATTAACACACCATGATATTCTGTTAGAGATGCTTTCCGGTATGAAGCTGTGCTGCTGAGACAGCGGTTTGAACAAAAGCGTGATGTAAAGGACATGCGGGTGGCGAAACAACTGTTGGAGGAGGGTGAGCAGGAACTATTCAATAAACAGCATTACCAACCTAAGAAGTGTGAGTATAATGATAAAAAGGTTTACAAATTGTTTTTTCTTATGCTGTTATTTGGAAACCATTCTTTAAATTACCGTGAAGTCTTGTAAGTCACATGCCAAGAGAATTTCATAATGTGTGGAGCTCTTAGGGAAGCTGGTAACAGTCACTAGGAGGTGTGTGAGTTTTACAAGTTTTGAGGTCTACCATAGAAAAACTGTTCAGAAATTTATCAGTAAGCAAGAACTGGCATGTTAATGGGAAACCATAATGTCATCATCACATATCAGCAAAAGAAATTGGCACTGTTTCAGTGCTGGCTTGCACATTTACATTCCGTCTTCAGTTTCTTGCATTAAAGATGGGGAATGAAAGAGTGTGAAAGCCAGTGGCATAGCCAGGTGATAGCAGGGATGACATATAAGATACAAGTCTTCTGGAATGTTACACCCTGTCAGCTGGTAAAGCTACCATTTCAGAGGTAAATACCGCCCATCCTTGGGGTTCCAGAAGCATAGCTTTTCTTGGGCTGCGTATTTCGCTGCTTATTTTAATAAGAATGCATAGTTACTCTATATGTGCAAGGTGCCATTGCCATGCATAAAATCTTCTGTATGGATTCTTGTGTGCACATAAGTGTCGGTTGGATAGTTTCTTGAGTGCCTACCCTCTCAGTCTGTCGTCTTAAATGCTTTTCACTTACCAATTTGTGACATTGCTGTAAGCTGACTTGTCTCATTCATGGGTTTGTGCATTGTGGTTTTGCTTGTTCAAAGATAAATGGTTTTAAATATCTTGTGTATTTTTTCGTAGGTCCCTTGCTGTGCCTTGTGTACCTTTGCACACGCACAGAGTAATAAAGTGGCCCACATGTCTTAATAACTGCCTGTACAGTGTACTACAATTGTACTTTTTACAGTTGTTATAACTACTTTTTGCCCATGTTGTTAAATTGCTTAGTTCACTATAAGGACACACACAACAAGACAGCAGTCAAAGAGCACTTCCTTCAGTAGTTTTTCTGTCTCTCCCTTTGCCATTCATTTAGCATGGTTTGATCACCCCGATAACATCTAGCCATGAATGCCAACATCTTCCCAGTAAATACCAATATAATGTTTTCATATTGTTCATTAATATGTATTAGTTATCATATTTATTATGTCTGCAGTTCACCTAACCCAGTTTTCTCCATAACATCTTCACCTTTGCACATTGCAGTTTTATGATTAGCACAGGTTTTCAAAAATGTACCGCCTGTAAAGAGAAAGGGTGTGTTGTATTTTATGCTTTTAAGTCCTTTTCTGTCAGATAATTTCCATTCATTGTTAAAGTTTCATGTACTGTAGTCCATTAGTTTCAAGTTGAAAGTAGACATTTTTAATGTGCAGTGTAGAATACTAACTGTCTGCATGGGTTATCTGTGTCAGAGTGATCCAGTCTTGCATACCTTTATCTTACAACTTGGAGGGGGGGTGGGGGCCAGGGTTTGGAAGGTGTACAGAAAGCGTGGTTAAACAGTATGGGAGATGTACTCCAGTTGTAATGGTATACTGAATAACTTCAAGTTTTGCAGATACCACAACCAGGAAGTTGATATTTCTGGTTTCTTAGCTCAAGACCTTTCAATTATTGGAGTTTGTGTCCACCAAAAACATTCTATAGCAGAATCTGTTGCAGAGAGCGAGTCAAAGCAGTGATGTACATTTTGCACCTTAAAACCTGGACTAATCCTTCTAGTGCTGGCTGTTGCTTTTGTGAAGTATGGTATTCATTCACTGTTTGTCAAATAATGCAGTTGTTAAAGTCATCTGTGTCTCTGTTTTTCTTCCATAATTGTTAGTTATGTTATACCATGGCTCTGAAATGCTGACTTGGCATTCCACATCCATGCTGACTCCTGCAAGTACTGAACAGTACACCATATGGATGGGTCACACTCTTTTTCACCTTTATGTCTCTTTGTCTCTCTGGTTCCTGATCTTGCCTGTGCTTTTGGAAAGTTACACAGTTAACACACTGCCGACCAGTTGGCCCTTTAATTAAATACCCACAATCCCCGGAAATTTTATACCCTTCAAATGTTCAACCCGTCATTGTATTCTTATTTACAGTTCGACTGCACAATAGATGATGCTCCTGAACCCAGTACTGCAGAAAGTGCATGTAGAGTCTGGCAGTTCCTAATTGAGTGGCATTTCTTGAAATAAGACCCTTTGTGAAGTGGAATGCATAATTTACAAATGTATCTAGTTTCATTTCTCTTCTTATGTGCAGCACACACTTTACACTGTCTTGCAGGATACTACTGGCCCTCCCCACCAGCAACAGTATTGTCCAATTTTTGTTTACTGAAATCCTTGTAGAATCTGCCCAGTGGGTGCTGTGTAGGCCCTCTTGGTTTTGGTTGTTTCTCTGGCCATTGCAATTCATCAGAACAGCACTAATTGGGATTCTGGACTTCTGATATCTAGGGCCTTACTACCTCATGCAGGAAGTTCTTATACATTATTTTTTCTTTGTGTTTAGTGTTTTGTATACAAAAATGCATTGAAGGGTGCACCATTTAGCAAATACATTTGGCCATTTGACAGTTTTCCTCAGAACTGAGTAATACAAATAACTGAGGTACTTGTCTGCCCTAAGTATATACTTCATGAATTTATGGTACTTGAAAGCAGTATAAGGTTTCTGTATTTCCAGGTCTGTTCTTCTATCTTTCTTTCCTGTGTTCACTACTGTTGTGTCATGGATTGTGCTCATCAGTTGCACAAGTCTTTTGTCCATCCACATTTGTACTATTATGTCGCTTTCCATCCAGAACTGCCTTGTTTTCTAGTGGTTGGCTTCATATTCTTCATCAGGTGGAATGCCCCTTGTTAGCCCTCATAGTGCCAAAAACTCTCGCCTTTCTGTCTGGCAATGTTTCAGCTAATCTCACACTATTAAATGTGATGATTTGGGCCTAAGTTTCTAGCTAAAACTCATAAAACTGTGTCCTCCAACATCTGCCCCTTGGCTGCATCTTCAGATATAACCCAATACTGCCATATTCATACACAGGCTGTATTTGAATAGTCTGCCTGCATTTTGTGTTTGCTGGCTTGTTTTATCATCAAAGCTATCTGTTTCACTACTTTCTTCCACTAATTATACCCATTTCACTATCACTAGTTAAAATGAAGGGACAGTATCGTGATTGTGTGGAGGAGTTGCGGGGAGGTCACTTTCACTGTGCAAAATTTCAGTTTCACAATCATCAGACATCAGAATGTGTGTCCACACATAACGCACACCAAATATGTCATCTTTCATAACACTCCTACGCACAGTAATGACTTCTAACAGAGTAAGTGACAAAAGGAAATAGACAGGGTATCTGAATCTGCAGTCTCCTTGTTGCAGCATATGGTTTTAAGAATGTGGGATCAGAAAGGTTTTGTGTGTAATTTGAGACCCAAGCATCCTGCTGCATGGTGTTGATAACCTTGACAAGGTATGTGAGACAGAAACAGCTGAGAAATGCATGTATAGGACGTGTATGAAAACGTTGAAATATATGACCTGTCGACAACGCATGGTATAGCAGTTGTCTTTATACGTGACCTGACAGCTAAGTGTTAAGTGTAATTTCATGACCCTGACTGGATCCACCCACTTTTGACAGGCTTTGACCATTAACCATAGCAGCAAACATTACACTGACACGGTGTTTTTTTAAACAATCCAATGATACAAAAATCATGCAAGCACAGTGACGCTTGTCCAACTATGATGTGCACAGTGTCTCATGAATGTATGTTGCAAATCGCTTCGGTGTATCCCACACCATGATAACAGTTAATAACATTCTATAATATGTGCCAGTAGTGAACAATAATAAAAGTCTGACCACAGTGTGTTAAATGGTATGACCATATGAGGAAGATCCAGGATTAAAGAGCCCAGCACACCTCAGTGTTACATTATACGTACATTTGCTATCATTTGTTAACTGTGTTTATAATGGATTTAATAGACCATTTTAAAATGGTAATGGATCATTGTACAACTGATATTGATAAAGATTATCTTTAAAACCAGTATAGTTCATCAAAGCAAATACTAGTGCCATAACACTGGAAAGTATGTGTATGGAATCTGAATCATATATATACATGTATTGCAAAATTTCATACTGATATTATGAAATCTTAAAATGTATTGAGGCATATATATTCCTCAATGTTGTCAAGAGTATGCATTGAAATACACAAAGGAATACATTTATTATAAATGTATTCCCTTGTAAATGACTTTCCTGAAGATGGCCTACAGGGGCACAAACATGTAGGAAGAGTATCACCAAATTACAAATAGTTATGGTTGCATGCAAAGTCAGTTGGATTAAATATTGTATAATAAACCATCAACCCATTTTCTTGACTGGCTTATCAAAATTAATTATTAGCACATGAAAATTTGTTTTTCCATGCAGTTCCAAAATCACCAGGTGGAACAGCATACCAGCGTGAGGTTGTGCCACCAGACTGGATATTGGACTATTGGCACCCTCTTGAAAAAGCGCAGTATCCTGAATACTTCGCCCGTCGTGAACTCCGCAAGAAACAGTTTATTGAGATGTGGGAAGAGAAATATGGGAAACCACCTAAGGAAGATACACATCACTGAATAGATAGTATGAGCAGAGAAAACAGTGTCAGTGTTCATAGATTCGACTTGGTAGCTTCAAGCAAGAGTAAAACATTGGCAGATGACTGGAATTGCCTGGAGTACAAATAGTGCAAACATTATGGTGTGGACAGCTTGTGTACATTGACATCAGAAACCAGAATTGTATGTCATAAATGCCAATAAAGGTGTGTGTGTTTAATGTTCAGTTCAAGTTGATCGCTGCATGCCTCTGCTGCTGGGATGTGAAGCTGACCACTCACCCCTTTTGCCTTCGTGGGTGTGTGGAGACAACCTTATAGGTTATAGAACCTTCAGCATTTATTTCTTACCCAGATAATCATTTTTGCTTTTAAAATATTATATAATATATTTATAATACAGGTTAAAAATGGTCCCCCAGTACCAAGAATACTGCAAAAAAATAATCAAAAAATTATTCCTTTTAACACTGGCATTTGTTGGTGGTTGGTTAAATACAGAGAGTAAAATATCTTGCCTGTGCCAGGATTCAAACCCCAGGTCATCCAGCCTGTAAGCTAGGCGCTGCACCAACTACACTATTCTGACTGCCAGTTTGAGCCCAGAACCACCAGAATATGAAGAAAATCACTGGACCACAATGGTCAGTTTTTGTATTTGGTCAGTACCAAATGTATAATTTTTTTTGTTTAAGTTCAGTTTGTTATAGACTGATTGTGTTTCGTTATATGCAAGTACTTAAAATAATGGAACAGAATCAAATGAAGATACTTTAGTAATAAATCAGATGGAAATTTAATATATACATTTTTTTTCAAATGGCAGTTTCACACCTAATTCACAGCAACATGAAATCTTCATCATCTAGCTTGCAGGGTTTTCTGGCCTCGTGACCTGTTCCGATCTCATTAAGAGTCTAGAAGTCTTTTAAGGGGTCGTCCTTGGCTTCATTTCCCACACGGCTGATATTTCATAATTAAGTGTGCCAGACTGTCTCTGTCCATTCGCTGAACATGTTGTATCCATTTATTTCTGTAATTCTGAATTCTATTGACAACTGAAAACAGCATAAGAAACAAAAAACAAAATATTTATAAAATGCTGACTGTGTATTTAAGAGTTACAGGATGAAGTCGGCCATTCCACTGAAGACAACTCAGTCACAATGAAGTTTACATCCATGAGAAATCTGAATAAAAATATTACAATTTTAGACAGGTTTGTAATTTCCTAAATTAAAACTCCAGTTAACAGCTGGAAATTAAAACATGTCAGCAGAATGCATGACAGTACACTGCCATAATCAGCACAATTATATTATCTCAAAGACATACGTGAAAAATCCCAGAAGTAGAAGGCAAGGGCAGTCTTGAGGTTCTCACAGCAGTGCTGCTGAAGACTGAAAGTCTTTTGGAATGTTACACAGTGCTGACTGGTAAGTAGTTACCAACATTTTGAAGGATCAGTGTTTTTACCTTCAAGATCAAACATAAGTCACTCTGGACTGCCTGACCATGAAGCTGTTGGCAATACAATGCTTTGAAATGTCAGTAACCATTTACGAGTCAACAGGGTGTTAATATTCCACAAGACGTGGAGCATCACGATCAGTATTAAAACTGGAATGAACTTGAAGCACTCAGTGCTGGAGGTGGAAGAAGAATAAGGACTGACATTTGTGCATGGAACTTTATTTAACATTTAGTTTTTTTTTTTTCTTTTATAAGTTTCATGCGAGGAAAAATAAACTGCATAGATTTTGTCCGAAACATCTCGAGTGTACATCATACCTTGATTAGGCAAGCTTACATTTGAAAAGTCCTGTGGGTATAGCAAGCCTGGTAACCATCTTTTCAATGTTTCACCCTTTAATAAGAACCTTGATGAGATCCTATGTAAACAAAGCTGTCAGACACTGCCTCACAAGGTGGAAACATAGAAACGTGTTATAAGTAATAATGGATAATATAAAATGTGTGTTATTTATGTTAATTTATAAGAGTAGCTAGTTCTGGTAACTTCGTTTTGTCATTACTGTGGCAGTAACAGGGATATTCAGAAAGTAGGCTAATTCTATGGCAGATAGCAATTCCCACCAAAGTATTAAACCAATCTGAATCTAATGCCAGCCTATGAACTGGATTAGGCTGAGAACAGAATTTAGTGACTTTATAATGATTACATAATGATGTATTTTACCAGCTGATGAAGATGCAACCTGCAAGAAGTTTCAGGCAGAATCTAGCAGGTTTTAACTTGTACAAATTCCTGAAGTTACAAGCTGTGCACACATAGCAATTTTTCATTGCTGCTGACCTACTTATTTCTGCCTTCTCAAGTCCACCTGCTTGGTTGACACATGAAGGAGAAGGAAAATTATTGAGTGCTGGACAGAATATTTTCAAAACCTCTGGCTGTCATCTTTTTTACATATTATTTTATTTACAAAGAGAATACTTATCATGTGCCTCACATCTGTAGTTTAAGGCATGCCAGAGAAACACCATCACCTTTGTATTTGCTCAGTAAATTCAGCATATCAAGCTTCTTAAGGTTGCAGTAAGAGCTCTCTAACTCGTAAAGAGTGCAGACATTGAGCAGCAGGCTCTCGTGTAGACCTTGTGTTGGATTGTTATGCACAGCACCCTCAAGTAATGAGAGGGCTTCCTTTAGCTGACCCAGGTACAGAAGGCATACTCCCATGTTATTCCGTAACTGACAACAATAAAGGCACATCAGCTTTCACTTGTAGTAAAAAGGTAGGCTCTAACACAGCATTACAGCCCAGACAACCAGAGTATTAGGAAAAAATGTTCATTTTAGAGTTACTGTTTTGGTGATATTAATATACAGAACACAGTCATGAACATGGACCATGGCAGGTAACTAAGAAGCCAAAGGCACTGGAGATGAGTGTTTTAAAGTACAATTTATGAGTAAAAACCATAAGAGAGAATAAGAAATGAAAAGATGTTGATAATTAAAATATAAAAACTTTGAACGATAAATTACCAAGTAACAAAATAAGATGGCATGGGCATGTTTTAAAAATGAAGATCAAATAAAAAAAACAGCTTTTAACATGAAAGGAAAGTGCCCAACAGGAAGACAAAGATTGAGATGGAAATAACTGGAAAGAAAACTGTTACACACATGAAGGGAAAGGATATGGAAAGAAACTGAGGAGAGCTTTGGGAAGAAGATGGAGAGACTTGGTTGGTAGACAAACTAGTTCAAAGTGGAAATGTCTAAACCTGTGGAGAAGAAAGTTTTGCTGGGGATTAAGTACCAAACTGAGGAATATTGCATGAGAATCCCATTGCAAACCACTATAGCAGTATATTAACAGTTACTTACCATTGTGTTTGATGGGTCCAATACAGATGCCTTGTTGAAACTGTCATATGCCTCCTGAAAAGCGTTCTGTGCCACAGCCATCAGCCCTTGGTCTACCAAATCACGTAGATCGGATGCAACTGATCCTCCAGGTAACCCACCACCAGCATTACTACAGCAGACACATACACAACTGAATGGAAGCCAGTGACATTCAAACAGCAGCAGCAGCAGGTAGCTTCATTTGAAGTGTTTACCATTTGTACCACAATGCACAACAAGATTTTTTTCCCCATTCAACACCTGAAACCTGGTTGTCATCTTATAAAGATACAGGAAGTTAAGTATGTTCTGTATTGGTGTTTTCTTGAAAACTGTAAGCTGCAAAGGAGGTAATAACATGTGCTGTCTTCTGACCATCCTGGCCTCTGCTTGCCTAGCTTTGGAGAGAGTTGGAACCCATATTCTTTACAGAATTTCCAGTGGCTATCAGTGTCACCAACAATATGATGGTGTTTATGCCTAACAGAACATACCTACAGTCTAAGGAAATCCGTATCATTGTGTGGGGCCTGTCTAACACTGTTTTCACATTCAAGAAGTTAAAGACGGGAGTTAGCTACATATACACTGTATCCACCTGTTCTTAAACTTGAGATGTGTATGAAAAGGCTTTGAACCTAGACCATCACATCCCCAAACTGTGAACTGTTAACCCTATTGTAAGAAAACAGATTTTAAGTTTGGTGCTACCAACTGGCAGATATATTTAAATTTGGTGGTAGAAGTTCATTAAATTGTAGGAGGGTCAGCCATATTTTACTAGGCAGTAATGATATCTATGTTGAAGAATGCAAAACACTACTGTATGGACCATGCACATTTGCTTGTAGAATAGTGTGATGCAGAGCTGATAAAGGTTAATCATCATAAGGTAAATGAGGCTGCAATGTATTTATTCTAAAACTTTGTGTTACCATTGCTGTTGTCTCAGTTCCCGAGCCAGTGCAAAATTCTTCTCAGCACCAGCTACATCCCCAAGTTGCAGGTACACACGTCCCAGTGCTGACTGGAGAGCGCGCTTGTGATGACTGCCCCACTCTCGACCATTCAGTAAGAGTTCCAACACTTGAACTGCCAAATTGTAATCCTGCATGATACAAACAACACCACAATGTTATTTGTTCCTCTGTATGGCATAACTATGAAGACAGATGAACAAAATGAACAATATGTGTTCAGGATGTACATGTAAATAGTCTTTCCACTGAAGATATATAAATTTAATTCCTTATCAAAACTATTTCTATTATTTAACCATCTCAGATTCTTTCTTAACCCTTAGGCTACTAATGTCATATATATATATATATATATATATATATATATATATATATATAGAGCACCTAT
>Ga0268261_10000309_pt1 | contig 30146 bp, 14 predicted proteins | sample TergutNc150P1_FD_190353 | JGI IMG/M metagenome (GOLD analysis project Ga0268261, IMG submission 190353) | Nasutitermes corniger P1 segment gut microbial community from laboratory colony in Florida, USA - Nc150 P1 (SPAdes) (version 2) | ecosystem: Host-associated > Arthropoda: Insects >... | reverse complement strand
GTGTGTATATGTGTGTATATATATATATATATATATATATATATATATATGTATATACATACACACACACACATACAGAAATATATATATATATATTATATATATATATATACACATAGAAAAATATATATATATATATATATATATATATATATATATATATATATATTATGCATATTTATATACACACATACAGAAATATATATATATATAATATATATTTACATACACACATACAGAAATATATATATATTTATATACATACACACAGAAATATGTTTATATATATTATATATATATACACACATACAGAAATGCATATTACGAGTAGATTAAATTTTTATGCGTTTCATATATATTGAAATGTGTAGGTGAACTCAGGGAATTTTTCGCAAATTTCGCAGTTGAAATAAAAATTTGTTTGTGAATTACGTAAAGTCATATCAATCATTTTAAATCCGTAGTGTTTAATAGTCACTACAGATTTAGTGCTAAAGAATTAAACAGAAAAATTAAGAACAATTCGTAAAGAAAATATAATTTGAGTTTGTAATTGAAGTTAGTGCCTCTAGTTACTGCTTTATATCACGATATTCTATACACAGAGTGTTCCTGAAAACATAAATCTTATTAATGCATAATTCATTATTAACGACTCAGGCACCATTGATCTGATGTATAAAGAGCAAATGGTAGGCAGTTACAAAAAGACAAAAGTTTTAGAAAATAATACATATTTAAAATTATCGCTCATGTATAATTCAATTCTCGAATTTCATTTCTCGTTAAGGTTTGCATCACACAATTTGACACACACAAAAACATACACAAATGGAGACATGAAACTATATACAAACTAGTAAAACACCCAATCAAAGTAAATACACACAAACATAAATATGTTTATATATATTATATATATTTATATACACACATACAGAAATGCATATTACGGGTAGATTAAATTTTTATGCGTTTCATATACATTGAAATGTGTAGGTTAACTCAGGGAATTTTTCGCAAATTTCGCAGTTGAATTAAAAATTTGTTTGTGAATTACGTAACGTCATATCAATCATTTAAAATCCGTAGTGTTTAATAGTCACTACAGATTTACTGCTAAAGAATTAAACAGAAAAATTAAGAACAATTCGTAAAGAAAATATAATTTGAGATTGTAATTGAAGTTAGTGCCTCTAGTTACTGCTTTATGTCACGATATTCTATACACAGAGTGTGCCTGAAAACATAAAACTTATTAATGCATAATTCATTATTAACGACTCAGGCACAATTGATCTGATGTATAAAGAGCAAGTGGTAGGCAGTTACAAAAAGACACAAATTTTAGAAAATAATACATATTTAAAATTATCGCTCATGTATAATTCAATTCTCGAATTTCATTTCTCCTTAAGGTTTGCATCACACAATTTGACACACACAAAAACATACACAAATGGAGACATACAACTATATACAAACTAGTAAAACACCCAGTCAAAGTAAAATGTACACACACAACTTGGCACACCTAGGCAAATAATTTGGGCAAATAATTATCGACAAAACAATTTGGCACATATGTGTACAATTAGACACCAACATTACACACACAATTAGACATAAATATATTTGATATATACAATTATACAAATAAAATTAGATACAGCCATTGGACACATACAATTAGACACAGACACAATTAGGCATAAACAATATGATAAAAACAAATACACACAAATATATTTGATACATGCATATGTACAAATAAAATTAGAAGCAAACAATTGGAAACACGTAATTAAACACACGTATAAAATTACACACACAAAAAAGAAACATACACACACGCGCACACACAATTAGACACTCGAATTTAGTTCACAAATTTAGACATACATATTTAGACTCACAAAACTTCACACGCACATTTAGGCATATGAATCCAAAACAAAATCAGACAAACACAATGACAGAATAACAATTAGACACATATAATTTTACACACTTATATTTAGAAAAACACTTAGACTCACAATTTGACGCACAATATTACACATTAATTTTCACTAAAAAATATATACACAAACAATGTGACATACAAAATTAGACACACACAATATGAGACACAGAATTAGACACAAAAAATACGTAACCATATGAGAACACACAGAATTACACACTTAAATTTAGACACACACACAGAGACACACGCAATTATAAGCAACTTTTACGCACAAAATATTTACAAACAAAATGGGATACGTAATCAAACACACAATTAGAGTCATATAATTAGACAAAAAAGTAGACACTGACACACACACACACACACACACACACACAGAAAAATATTTTGACACATTAATATGGGGGCACACAAATATACACATAAAATTAAACACATACAATTAGACACACACACACATACACACACAACTGTTAAAATCCCCATGTAAGAGCGATTGTCATCTAGAGATTTCGCTAATTACATGACACGCAATAAACAAAAGACAGACAGCGTAATTATAACGTAATATTTGGACGTGTTTGAGTGAAAACTTTTGAAGTGGGAAATAAATATTACATATTCCAAGTGTGTTATTATTGCATTTCTTTGCTTAACATGAAAAGAGAACGGAACTTACAGTCATCTGTGTTCTGTGTGGTCATATGATATTATTGTACGTAATATCTTACATGCACAATTTTCTGAAAAATTGTTATTTTATATGAAGTATGTGTTTTGAATTTCTCTGTAAATATAACTAAAACTTTTCTCATTCTACGTGGAGGCGTACGATTTATGATCAAAATTGTATATTGGTTTTCATGTAAAGTACTTGTTTTTTCAATATAATAATAAATCTTTAATTTTCTGGACGGGTTTTCGAAATGTAAATCCATATCAAATTTCATGGACATTCGTCAGGTGGGAGTCGATGTTTTGCCAGTAGCAGAAGGACAACCACAGAAATATTGTGAATTTAGAAGTCACTTTTTATAATTGTGCGACCGCGCTAGTAAGAAAAGAATATACGTTTTGTCAGGGGGTTTTATTATGACATTCATTTCATTTTTGCTTAAACATTGATTTCAAACTACAAAGAAGATAGTAGGCTAAACCGAAACGGCCGTACACATATATCAAATTGAACTCTACTTAAAATATCGATGCGAAAATTTAAGTTAAAATACTGAAAATGTGGGGAACACGGATATTAAACTTTCCACATCTGTTATTGCTGGAAGAGGGTGAACGCTTGTATGCACATAGGTGGCACTGCGTCGTAAAAACTCTCTTATAAATTTAATTCCGATACATTAATATTGCGAGTAGATGGAAACATATCAGCAAAATTAATGAAAAGTTATTTGATTTTTACTGCAGACTCAAGTGTTTTCCTTGGTGGTTTTTTATAAAGACATTTTTATATCTTGTGTTTATGGATGTACATTGAATGACGTTTCATCATTCCTGTACTTTACAGAAAGCTACTTAATGGAAGTGCGTTTGTTTAGAACATTGTAAAGGAAGAAATTATGCCACAATTAAAGTATGATAATAATTTGTTGGACACAATTAAAAAATATACCATTTGTTGTACAAGAAAATTTTAAATTAAAAATTATATAACTTCGAAAGAGGAGTGACAATGATCACACCCCTACACTCTAGGGTACTTTCTGATATTGTTTTGTTCTAATAAATTTCTTCCAGCGCCATGTAACACAAATATTGTTGGAAATGTTCAGTTGGTTAGCATTATTATCATATAGTGCTAATTGCTACATTAGCTTTTCAATAATTTTCGTCCTCTCAGATTATCCATATGTATCGACTCAAAAAATGTGAAACCGTTACAGTCATAGAAAAGAGTGAAAGAGAATAATTTTCTTTATTATAATATTGCATTTTTACTGTGTAATATTATGTAATTCTGCGGCATACATAGGCAACCAAACACAAGCTGTGAGAAAGAAGCGAAAGGTAAATTTTGAAGTTCCTGATTCAAGGCTTTTTGGAAGTATCACTGTTTATAAATGCTAAGAGACAACTATCCAAAGGAGAATATTGTTTGCATTTTCAGGATCGAGCAGTGGAAGAATAATATCTTTTATGTTATAGAAATTGTTATTCTTTGTTTGCTTTATCAAATCGTAACTAAATATTTACAGAATTAAAAACAATTGTCCAAATCGCTACATTTAATATGACAATTAGCACTTTCATATGTTGTATCACAGTTGAATTTTCGGAGTTTTTGTAACCAGTGATTTATTATTTGTATTAAAACTGATTTTCATTCTCTATAAACTTAAAGTTTTTTCTTCTGAATTTGTGTTTGGAAAGACCATAATCTTTTGGGTTTTTATTCAGTGTTTTTTTTTTTTTTACTTTTAGTCCATGTGGAAATCTGTATTTAAATTCTCCTTTTGTCAAGACAGATATGTATATGTTTTTGTACAAAACAATTTAACAACTGTTTTAATCATCTTCCTATAGGTAATTACAATTTCTAATAATATTCTCTTCCGCATTTCCCTCTATTTATCGTATAATGTATTACGCGTTTTGCCTGTTTAAACAGCTGTTTCGAAGAATCTCAATATTAACAACGTATGGCAAAATCAGATAGTAATATCAATTCTTTTATGTTTTGGGACCAGTGTGCACTACTAACTTAATTAGACAATTGGACACCTAGGTCTGAATTATGCAAGGCACCCTAGACGAACGGATGGAATGAAATGGAAGCTTTGGAATAGGGAAGTGGTGAATGGGTTGAAACTTTTACGCGTTTTCTGGGTGTGATATAGGTCTAGGTAAAATCATCGTTTTATTAAAGCTAAAGCCATAATATACTTGTGCAGCTCTACACTATATAATGTTCAGTCTGATATTCTGTTGGTCTGAGTTTACAGCAAGGATTATTAGAATGTTTGTAGTCCCTAAACAAACACTTATTATATTATTTCATAATAAATAAGAAATATGAAAATTTAGAATATGTATTTCAGAAAAATTAATTATGAAATAGGTCACAAATTTTTTCCCATAATTTTTGTGGAGATGATAAAATTTTGAAAAGAAATATGATAGAATGACACAATGAATTAAATGACAGAATTACGACAAGTTCAGTTATTGTGTTTTTCTACATTTTACATTCAATTCTATCTTATTTTCACCGAACTCCTGTTAAGGTTAATTTAATCTTGTCAACCCTTTACACATAAAGTGCAATCATAATTAAAAATCTGTCTTTATATCTCACAAAATTAATGGTATTTTCGTTTGGAATTATAGGTTTCCTTCTCGCTGTTAACTTAATTGCCTTCTGGGGCGTGGCACCATGTAATTTGGTAAATTATATGAGCTTTGTAAAAGGATACACAGTTACTTGAGCCGAAATATATTTTGATTTATGTGCCTATCCACTCTATAAAATTAGCCATTCTAATTCACCAGAAGTTACTTAGAATTCGAGAACTATTAGAAATATAAGCATTGAAACAATTTTTCAAACCTGTATGTTTGGAAATTGGTCTTGTAAATTGTGCGTATTTATAGCATTCATATTGTGTATGAATATATCTTTTATATATTACCTAGTTTTTTCCAATGAAGATAATTGTTGATATTATTAATTCTCAAAATAATTATTCAATAATTAAAATTATATGACACATTATTGGGGGCTCGTAACGAATTAATAATTCTGCTCCTATCACAGTATTAAAACCGTGTTTGTAGTGTTAATTGTGTGTTACTGTGTGTTTAAAAATATCTCAAATTCGTTATTTATTTAATGTGGAGAGTAAACTCTCAAACGTCGGTACATTTATTGTGTCTTTCTTGCTTGTTTTCGTAATCATAAATCTAAATAAACCAAAAAATAATAATCCTTCAGTCGAAAAGCACTTATATTCTCAATTGAGTGCATAAAATCTAATACGTAATTTGTTTTAGAAAAGTATTTTAATTTTTAATCGCAATTTTCTTTTTAAGAATGTAGGTTGTTTCGACTGAAAAGTCGTTATCGACGGATCCATAACACAGCCGGATTTATTATATTAAGCCATATACACAAGATGAAAAATAATTAAAAAAAAGAAATTTAAAAAATGATATTCCTAGGTTTTTGTAGGTTATCAATTTGCAAATAAAATATTTTTATAAATTATTCTGTACACTTTCTTTGTATACGATTTTATTCAAATATTTTTAGATGAAGTTATGAAAGAATGAATTAAGCGTAAAATTTTAATGATAATTTAGAATATAGTTTTCAGTTTTCAGTAAGTTATGAAGGTAATTGCTTTTAATTTTACGTTAAAAGGATTCAATGTTGCTTGTGAAGTGACATTAATATTGTTCAATAGTCACACGGACGCTCCTCCAAATCTGACAGTCAGATATACAAGTTTTCTGTGGCTTAAGGTATTTTGAAAACGCAATGTTGTGCATTGTAAAACATACCATTATGAAATTTTTAGTTATTTGACATTGTAAAATATTCTTTGTCTGTGTGTGTGGTTTTTACAGCATGGAATAGTAAACGATGGCTGAAGCGAAGTCAGAGAAAGAAACGTGGTTGAACTACACTATTCAGCCATTTGCCAAGCATTTCTTTGGACAAATTTCATCCGTGCAACAGCTTGCGTAAAGAGATTCGCATGTCCTTTCTGTTTAAAACATATAAGAACACATGACAATATATCTACGGTTCAGTATGCATTCGAACCACCATAAATTAAAATGATTCGACGTTCCTTGGCAACAATTTATCATACTGTTACAGCAGTTATTAGAACTATAAACTTTACAGACAGTAGGTAGTAACAAATCTGCCTGTATTCTGTCTCTCTAGCAATTGTTAATTTGGAGGTCACGAGTGTGGACCAGTGACAATTAAATGTTAATTAGTCGTAGTGACTTGGCAACAGGCTTGAAAATATATAAGCAGTCAATACTTGGTGCAACTGTGAGCATGTTTCGGTGGCAGTGTTTAGTTGTAAGTGGTGTGAAAGAAGGCAAAGCAAGCTTTGAAGTTCGTAATTCAAGCCTTGTGGGATGTGGCACTGTTTCATATGGTAAAAGTGGGCTTTCGGTAGGAGAATATTGCTTAAATCTACAGTGTAGAACAATTAAAGAATAATAGATTTTATTTACAAATATTGGTAAACTTTGCTGGCTTTATTAATTTCTAATTAATTAATTAAAAATTAAATAATGGTTGCTGCAATCCCTCCTTCTAATATTACAATAAATACGTCTATATTTTGAAAAACTTATGATTTTTAGAAATGTTTGGACTCGGTGATTTATGACGCGTTGAAATTGATGTAATGTTTTTTACATTGTCAAGTGTACGTAATTAATATTTGTTTGGAAATATCTTCTCAATTTTCGAATTCCTGAAGTTTTTTCTCAACATTTACTCTATTAAAAAAATCCGTATTTCAGTCTTACATTTTGTAAGGCATGTGCAGATAATTGCCTACTACGTAACAAAGAAATGATTTTAACATCTTCCTATGTATAGTGTATGTAATTTCTAATAATTTTCTCTTCTGAATTTGAATATAAATTTCTGAACATTTATCGCGGATTTTGCAAATATTCCGAGCTGTTTCGTGAAGTCTCGATATTATCAACAGATGGCAAATTTAGAAAGTAGTATCAAATCTTTCTACTAGATGTCACCACAGTGTAGGGCCAACTGAACTGGACACTTAGGCACTTAATACGAAATATTAAAGGCGCCCTAGACAAATGTATTGAGGGAAATGAAAGCAGTTGGGGGGGAGGATGTAAATAGGTCGAAACGTATATATTTACAGATGTTTTCTGGTTATATTCAAGGAATTAAATCCTGTTTTTTTAAAGAAAATGTTGGGGTATCTTCACAATTCTACACTATAAAGTAGTCGGCCTGATATTCTGCTAGTCTTGGTTAGAGCTTGGGTTATCAGAGTGTTCGTATTCTCAAAGCTAATATTAATTGCATTGTTTAAAATATTAGTTTTATGTGAAAATTTTTGTAGGAAAATAATTAATTGTCCTTTGTCACAAATTTCTTTCCGCAAGCATAAGCTGATCTCTTAATAAAAGGAAGCACTATACAGAAGTATGGCTGGATAAAATACCATGCAACAACACACAGTATTTTGCTTGAAGTAGAATAAGGGGAATGAATTAATTGAACAGGTAGATCCGCCATTTTTATAGGATTATATGTAATATAAAATTTCGGAACTGCTGAATACTGATTGAAATTAAATATATACTTTTTTTCCACGTCCCTTTAAACAATATATAATATTAGTAAGGTTTTCAACATAACGGCCTGCAACATGGAAGATCACTTGAGGACTGTATATTATAATGGGTGGGTTGTCTGGGAAGAGCAATTATTACGTCTTTCTTATTGCTTAATTTTTTTAACAAATTTTATTCCTGGCTGGTTTTTTATGACATTATGTACAGGGTATGATCAATAAAAGACGGGACTGAGCGCGCAGCGCTTAAACAAATAAACGGAACGCACTGCGGCTAGTGGCGCTGAGTAGCGGCAACCGTTGGTAATACAACGCTTTTTGCCGCATCACTCTATCACTGCCAGTAAGCGAGAAACGGCCACTGAAGTAAACAAGTGCAGTGACCGGCTTGCAATAATTTTAGGTAGTGAAAATGAAGGACATGGAAGAACAAAGTGTGTGTGTGAAATTTTGTTTCAAACTAGGGAAAACTGCTACTGAAACGTGGAAAATGCTTCAACAAGCCTTCGGAGACGAATGTATGAGCAGAACGCAGTGTTTTGAGTGGTACAGTCTTTTCAAAACACGAAGAACTTCGATTGATGAAGATTTCCGAAGTGGACGACTTTCTACGTCAACAGACGACGTTCACATCGATGCAGTTCGTCGTTTGATTCTCCAAAATTGCCGTTTGACTATCAGAGAGATTGCTGAAGATGTAGGCATCAGCTTTGGATCATGCCAAGCAATTCTGACAGAAAAACTCAACATGAAACGCGTCGTCGCAAAATTCGTGCCCCGTGTTCTGACCGAAGACCAGAAAACAAACCGTGTTAACATCAGTCAAGAACTGCTTGACCGTGTCAACGTCGATGAAAACGTCTTGAAAACCATCGTAACAGGCGACGAAACCTGGGTTTATGGCTATGATGTTCAAACAAAGGCCCACTCGTCACAATGGTTGGGGCAACTTTCGCCCCGACCGAAGAAAGCACGAATGAGTCGATCCAACATGAAGGTGATGTTGGTTTTCTTTGACTGGCAAGGTATAATCCACCACGAATTCGTTCCACGTGGTCAAACAGTAAACAAGGAGTTTTACGTAGCAGTTCTGAAGCGTTTGAGGGAATCTGTACGCCGGAAGAGGTCTCAGGTGTGGACGAACCAGAGTTGGGTGTTGCACCACGACAATGCACCACCTCACTCGTCGTTCTTTGTGCGCAATTTTCTGGCGAAAAACGAAACGGCCTTTGTACCCCAGCCTACCTACTCTCCAGATTTGGTTCCAGCGGACTTTTTTCTGTTTCCTAAGTTGAAGTCTACCTTGAAAGGACGCCGTTTCGACACAACTGACGAGACACAGAAAAATTCGACGAATGAGTTGTTCGCCATTCCGAAAGAAGCGTTCCAGAAAGCGTTTAAAGTTGGCAGAAAAGTTGGGAGCGGTGTGTTGCTAGCGAAGAAAATTACTTTGAAGGCGACAAACTTGAATAAGTTGTATCTATCAACATAAAGCTTTTATTATAATAGTCCAGACCTTTAATGATCATACCTTGTATTTATATTGCAAATTTTTTTGTGTACCTCTGTAAACAAAAGAAGATATGGGTAGGCTAAAGGTTCAGCTGTGGGATTTTATTGAATTCAGCGGATTGATTGAAAGTTTGAATCAACGATTATTTTGTGTCTGCAATCCCAGTGAGTAATTCCATCATGAAAAACGAAGTGGAAACCAAAGGTTCATAAGAACCTACCAAACAAGAAATATTTCAAATTAAGGTAGAACTCTCAGCCGGACTTTTTTTGTGGTTTACGAAGTGTTGCATAATCATAACAATAATTCACAGTGGAATCCGGCAGACATAACTGTTACGTTATTGATTTGTGTTTCGGAGTAACGAAGTTCAATTTTCAGCAAGGACGATGTATGACTACAGATATTTTAAATTCCTCTATTCCAGTGGACCATTATGCCTAAGACGTCTTCTTCACGAATTCCTTTCCTTTAATTTATTACCAAACTTCCTAATATTTGATAAATGTGCTTATCTGGGATATTACGTGGCGTGGAGTGTTAAATGTTTACAAAGTTTCGAAACAAACCAGAAGGTCCTAATTCCAAGTGTCAAAACTAAAGTTACTGACCCACTTTGAAGGGTCCAGTATCAAAGTTTATTGAACCTTGAAGAAGATTCCGACTGGTAGTCACGAAACGCAGGTACATAATTGCCAATACGCTTTCCGTATAACAAAGACGATCGCCTTTCTCATCGACAGCAATACGGAGCGTTATTAAATTGAAATAAATTGAAGTTGAGGCACAATAAGTATTTATGTCAGTGCTGTGCAACAGAGAGCATTTCAACGTTTACGTCACAACTACGTCAAAACTATCCACTTTCTTTTAGTGACTGTCATGGAAAGCGGAGATGATCACTTGCCTAAGTAGCTCAGATAGTATATTAAAACACACAGTGCTAGTTTTGCTTTATTGTATTTAGTGTTTTAGTAAATACACTTATAGAAAAATACCAAATCTAAATAAATCGGTAAAAGCTTTTAAATATTATTTTATTATACCAAAACTTCTAGTTAGTCTAGAGTGTTTCACATATATCCTACGACAGAATACGTTGCTTTGAAAAATTTTAATTTAAATTAAATATACATTTATAATGCATTTATTGAAAGCAGGTTATTTTCTGGTTCCGAAACATGGAGAATCACAGAAAATAATTTAGTGACTACCGGCGTTGTGAACCCATAAATGTCCCCAATTTTTTAGTACCTTCCGGATAACAGTTAGACTCCCACTATTTCCTACCCGGACAGGTATTATATAATGCGAGATAGCTATGCTCTTACTTATTTTCGTGTTAGCATTCACGATCTCAAATTTCACTGCCACCAGTTCAGTATTTGTAATTTCGACACACTACTGATCACTACTGCCGTTTCTGTCTATTATCGCAATTCATAGTGGCTACGGGTGTAATAATATCTCTACCGTGGCCACGTAGCACTTTAGTTGAGCGGACTGGAGCCGCTATACCGACCAATAAAACAATTAATTCAAAGGAATTCTTGGAAATAGGTTACATCAAAACTTCATCACTGCTTACGTCCCAGCAGAACACAGACAGAATACGAATTACATCTTTCTAGTAAAATATGTAATGTATATTTTCAGCAAATCTGCACTATATCTAACTTATAACTACACAAACTAAATATCTTCTACCAAATTTTAGCCTAGAAATATGGAGGCAGATCATGTATGTGGTTTCGATTATCTCGTCCATATAAATTTTGAAAATACAAAATAAACCAAAAAATACTTTTCAATTGTTTTCCTTTGGTCTTGAGTTACGGATAAACTATGCACCACTCACCTAGTATGAACCAGCAATATCTGAGGTATAAGGCTCATTTTGAGGCCTTGCCTAGAGCACCGTGTTCTTTACGTCTGTTCACATTGAACGTTTGATAACAAATGTGCTCTCGCGAGTTCCACAGGCATGTACAGCAGTTCAAAAAACTCACAGCTCAGCGCTTACAAGTTCACAGAGTTCATTCAACAACCGCATATGCAGGCACAAAGGAATGTGCCGTTAATAAGTAGTTCTGCAGACACAGTCCTCCGGTTGCTAGCGCGTGCAACCAGCTCAACCCTTCCCATATCAAAATGAAAATTAAAATCTGCAATTTGATAACTCAAAATGCAAGTTGCACCCTCAAAAACATTAGAATTTATTTCAAGTCCCAAAATTTTAACAACAACCACATGTAAAATAGTTTCTTTCCACACATTACATCAACAAGAGACGGGTCGAAGCTACAGAGATGGATGCCCTGAGTAGATCCTCGAGAATATCAAAAAAAGAAAGAATTGAAAATGTAACTACAAGACAGCAAATTGGACTAGAGGAAACAATTGTAATAGAAATTGAATAGAACCAGCTTACATGGTACGGCCATGTTCAGAGAATGGTAGAAAGACGATAATCTAAAATATCACTGAATTTGATGCCGAAACAAAAAGAGCACGAGGAAGATCGAAGAAAAACTTGATGGAAGGTGTAAGGAAGGCCATGAACGAAAGAGACCTAAGTGAAGGCCAATGGGAAGATAGGAAGCAATGGAGTCTATGTGTCGGAAAAGGTAGAAAAGCGTTTTGAAACAGGTTTATGTGATGGTAAACACAAAAAGACTGCAGAATAATTCCAGAGAATTTTCTTATATTTGATTGAGTGTATGAGGTAAAAGAGAGAGGGTAGAATTTTGAACTATGTGATTCTAAATGATTTGTACTGCTAACAACATTTTTTGCTTTTTCCAATTAAAATTAAATCGTTGTTTGAAGAATGGAGCACATAAGCTGTGAAGGAATTTTGCGTATAGATATTGGTGTGGAACCTGAAGCAAAAGAGTCCATTTGAAAAGAATCACGGCAGTAATTATAATTACATTAAAACACACTCACCCACACACACACACACACACACACACACAAATATATATATATATATATATATATATATATATATATATATATATACACATATATATAGCGTGTATATTTTATTGTCTAGAAATGTGAGTCACAGAAATCTGGAAAATATTTATTATAGCAGATTTTGCCCAATTAAAGAAAACAAAAAGGGCATTATATTTTTCTGAACTTCACAACTAATGACTAAATTCAAAACAACAAATGTTTTCTTGCTTGACTTTTTTGTATACAAAAATTAAACTTCAATTAACTACAGACGTGTAACCAGATTTCAGCAAAAAATAAACATATACGGAATGATTGCCACTAAAATAATACATAATAAATAAAAAATCCCCCGAATTTCCTCCTCTCTAATTTTTCTTCACTTAATAAGGTTTTCCCCCAAAACAATCATATTAAATGAAGAGCGAAATGTAGTACGTGCGAGGGGAAAGATTTCTTCTATTTGTTGAACACTCATGACAAAGAGCCTAAAATCGAACACAGATTTCAAATTGACAAAAAGGGCTCTTGAAGAAATGTAGGAACCTGAGAGAAGGTTTAATAAATGGACAGTGACCGTATTGAATTTGACTGAAGAACATGGGCTGAATTGTAACTAACGTCAAGCTACCTGAAGTTAGGATATGGATTTCCGAAGGTAAAACGCATATTTTCAAAACGAGGGTTAGGATAGGGAAAACCAGTTAAGGGAAGTGAAGGCGATAAAAAGAAAATGTGAAGGGAAGTGAGGTGGAGGGGAGTGAGTTGAAGTTATGAATAGCAAAGTGAAGTGAAGTGGTGGGTTGACAGGATAAGTGAAAAAATAATAAAAGAAAATAAAATGTGAAGTGAAATGTACGGTACTGAGCAACTGAAAGTGAGTTGTGATTTTTTGCAGAATGACTATTTTGTGGGCATCATGTTGTTGATACTGCTCTTCAGCTCAACTACGAACGGAACATTGCTGCAATCTATGTCCTTTAGTTTACGGGAAAAACAATTGGTTCGCTGTCTGACACACATCAGCCACAGATATTTCGCACCAGGGCGATCTCTGGTGATATCATCGCCGTCTACCTACCGAGATGTGCAACAGGAACTGATTGCAGAGATTCACCAAACTTCTGTCTGGCCTGTCGTTGTTACTGTTGATGGTAATATTAGAAAACCCAATAAAACAGACTTCATAGATAGAAATGGCAGTTATATTATATTAATACCAGATGGGGATTTCAGGAGTTTTCAGGTTGAAATTAATGGGCTAGTTCAAGAAGGAGTATATAATTTCACAAAGTTATGGAATTCTGAATCTCGGTTTGTAGTGGCTGGAGCAAATAATTATTCAATGTTACAACAAACAGCTATTTTTGACTATTTCTCACAACTTAGAATATATAATTGCATTATTGTAAGTCAAGTGCATGATGTAATAGTCATAGATCATAGCAAACAGAAAAACGTTAATGATGTAGACACATACATTAAATTGGGTGTGTACACTTGGTTTCCATATCAGAGTTCAGACCGTTGTACTGAGGTGAATGATATTACTCTACTGGACAGTTGGGTTATTTCAGCACACGGTCACTTCACGAAAGCACTGACTTTTTTCCAATAAAAATCAGAAACAGCTTCAACGGATGTCCCATGAAAGCAGTTGTAAGGAACGGACATTCATCAATAACAACGTATTACAGAATCGACAATGTTTCAAGTGAGAGCGATATAAAGGGCAAGGAAATGGAATTACTGAGAATCATTTTGAAACAGATGAACATGACATTTGTTTATGTCCCTACACCAAAGGCTTTTGAAGTAGAGGAAGATTCGGTAAATAATTTAGTTAGTGCTATGAATGCAAAGAAAGTTTATATAGCTTTAGGACGCGTGGGAATTAATTTGTTGTATTACACATCATTTGACCTCACCAATAGCTACTTCGCCACAAGATTCCGGTGGTATGTACCGTGTCCTGTCAAATATCCAAGATGGAGCAGCTTCTTTAGAATACTCTCAGGGGAACTGTGGATTGTTCTGATCATATCGGTAGTGTTTGCGGCAATTTGTACTACACTTTGTGGGCAATAAAGTTGCACGTCAGAGTGGCAAGGTTACAAGACACTGACAAGTTCGTTGACCAAAGTCTGGGCTGTCATTCTAGGGGTGTCAGTGTCAACTATGCCACGCACACCGTCACTACGTTCGCTGTTCCTCGCCTGGGTGTGTTTCTCTTTAGCTTTCAGAACAATATTCCAGGCATTTCTCACAACGTTCCTTACTGACTCTGGTTACAAACAACCAATTCAGAACATGGATGTGCTTTTCGCTTCAGGTATTAAGCTTGCCATCAGTCCTGAATTCAGTGGCATTCTCGAGGTTGGTGACGAAAACGAAGTAATAAAATTGCGGAGAAATCTTACAAATTGCCCATCCTTTAGTGTTTGTAAGGAATGGGCAAAATGTCACAAAAATTTATCACTTTTATTACCTGATATAGAAGCTGAATATAGGTACTCTATTGGTGAGTTTGTTGGCGAGAACTCTAAACTTCTTAGGTGCAAGTTAGAAGACGGGGTAGTTTTTCCCGGCAGCCTAACAATGATAATGTTTCACGGAGACCCACTGATGAGGCGAGTTAATGATATTATTGACCGTGTGGTTGAAGCAGGTCTATACAACTACTGGATTTCCTTGGAATTTAACTCGTATAAAATATTATGTCGGAAGATAGCTCTCGTTCACCCACTTGATGGTTATTACAGCTTCAAACTTTATCACCTGCAAACAGTCTTCTATCTCATTTTGCTGGGCTGGTGTTTAAGTGCCCTTTGCTTTATTTTGGAGGTGTTGTACAATCGTGTATTAAGCAAAATTATGTGAAGTTGATAATGGGTGTTTTGTTACGTACGATTTGAATTTGGTGGAGTTTACAAAGTACTCCTTCACCCAGGGCAATAATTTTCTCTCTTTCAAGGTCTCAGTGATGATATGGGGCTCTTGTTTTTTCATCACAGGCTATTTACCAACTTTATTATTTACAATGGACGGGTTTACATTTGGGAAAGTAAAGTAGTCAGGGTAAAAAAAGGTTTTGAACTCTTGAGCAGGCACTGGGACTCTGTACAGGCAGTATGTCCGACGAAGTGTGTAGATGTTCTATTAATCATGACCACTGCACTAGAAGCCAGTGCGGTGTCAGCGTCATGCCTGGGCCGCTGTTTAACCCCACGAAATGTACGTTTCTCATTTTATAGTAGGCTGTTTGGGATCCAAGGCCGTTCTGGAAAAGTGCGGAAAATCTCACCCTCACCGGTATTCGATGCACGCTCCTTCCAGCCTGTAGCCAGTAGATATACCGAGTACGCTACCTGACCCAGAAACTAATCAGTTAGTAGTGAGTATGGCTGAACTTATTTTAATCGCTCAAATTCAGTCGCAATCGAATATATATCTTTGTATAAGCAGGCAAGGCGATTATAAAAGCAAATACGAAATTCGATATCAGGTAGCACCCCAGTATAAAACTGTCCTTTATATCCATGCCTATATAAATTTTTGGGTATTCCTAATTGAATTATCAGTTTCGTTATTAATTATGCTTCGTAGGTTTGTTCTATAGAAATATCGATTAAATATTCTGGTTCGCGTAACTTCAAATTCAATCGGTTCTAATTTTCAGATAGGCGAATAATTTCTGATTTCGTTTTGTTACTGATGTTCCTACCGACATCATAAAAATATATTTCTGCACTACATTAACACCCTGTACGTGAATATAATTTGCTCGTACTTATAATGTAAGTAATGGACAGCATAATTTTCTCTTTCATGTCGGTTTATCGTTGGGACTTGTTTAAATTTAGAACCTAATTCTGTATGGAATAATTAAAGATATCCTTCGTGGCAAACTTCATTTTTATGGCATATAATAACGATGCATAAGTAAAAATTCGAAATAATTTGTAGGAATCAAGTCATGTTCTTTTCAGGTATAATTTTCACCCTGCCTGAGAAAAGTCGGGTAAAATCTTTGTCACTTTTTCTGTTATGCAGGTTGTAATTCAAATGTTACTACTGCACATGTGAACTCTGTATTTCTTCTAACATAATGCCTGATTTTATGTGTGATATTCCGTTCTGTTAGAGCTATATGATAGAAGGAATTTAATATCGTTCTCACCAAATTTGCAGTCTCATAGGACGATAGATGCAATGCCTGATTAAATAACATATATAACATAACATGAATGTTTCTTAGTACAGGGTGTGGCAGAAATAGTGAGCTAATTATAAAAAAATAAATTTTACTGAAAGTAATTTATACCAATTTTAGCACGTCACAATTTACTATGGTGTTAATATTTTTTTGTGTGTACAATACCTTTTAGGTGGCCACCACCCTCCTCAATGCACAGGTGCACAAGAGATAAGAAGCTCCGCATAACGGCTTAGATTGTTTCTTCAGAGCGTTTGGTGATTTCTTCCCCTATGTTTTCTTTGAGTGAATGTAATTATGTTGGGCGTGTACTGTACAACTTATTTTTTAATTAACCCCTTATTAATTGTGCCATGCAAATGAAAATTTGCCTCATCACTCATCAGAAGTTTGTTCGGCAGGTCTGGATTTTCAGTCATTATTCTCAAAAACTGACGACAAATTAGCAAGCGCATCTCTCTGTCCCGATTACTTAAAGCATGCACTACTTGCAATTTGTATGGGTAAAGACTCAGGTGATTATGCAGGATGCGCGGTACAATCCTATCAGACATGCGTAAGGCTTGAGTGTGATTACATGCAGATCGCCTCGGACTGCGGCTGACGGAAGCCAGCACTCGGGCATGTTGTCAGGTGTGCGAACTGAGCACGGCAGACCTGGTGGCTTTTTACACTTAACAGAGCCTTCCTCACGCCACTGCCTTGCCCATAGACGGATTGCATTTGGGATGGGGCTTCCTGTTGATTCCGTTCACGGCAAAATCCGCGCTGAACTCTGTAATTGACACCTTCCGAATAAACAGTTCAACAGCACACAAACTTTCTCTTATTCCCCAGCGCTCCATGTTGACTAAATCTGAAGGTCACTGTTTATGTTCAAATACCCGCACTTCACGATAGCCTTGCCGAGAACCAAGTAACTTAAATTTTAAAATTCTTCACTGTTTCTGCCACACCATGTAATAAAATCTTTTAAAGAACACAAAAATATGTATTAAATTACGAAATTTGTTTCTATTCTATTTTAGAATAATTTATATTTATACCTTATTATTATGAAATTTAAATTATATAATGTTTTAATATGTCATTATTTAGGATTTATCTTCTATTTTCTATTAAAAATCCTTGATATTTGCACTGATACTCACTTATATTAAGTATTATTTTTTAATGTTTTGAATGACATGTACCAACAAGAAGATATGATGTGGTTTTTCTAAATGTTTCACTGTTTTTAAGGAAATAAAACTTTATTTCTCAACGTAACTTGGGTTTAATTGCCTACGGAATCATTTCCGCCGTTGTGGGTTTGAAATTAAAAACAATTTTTTTTCCTGAAATGACAGGCGAAATCATCATCTACTTTCCCCACACTACGAAAGTAAGATTCCTCACAACCAGCAATACTGAAATTACATAATATTCTCCAAAGTGATCACCTAAAACCTCAGAACCTAACATGAATGTTGTCCGCACAATATCAATGCCAACAATAAAGATATACAATATTCTGAACAGAAAGAAATGGACGCGTAGCAGCTCATATTGTAAGCCACCCCATCTAGTGAGAGTTCTGATTAATTACACTAAAATTTATTTTCTGTACAAATTCTTTTTCAGGAGTAAGACAATCCTACACTCATATATGTATAAGCATGTATCACATGATGAAACCAGCTCTTCAGGTTTGTAGATATACTGATACAAAATATGAGACAGATTTGTAAAATTTACCGGTAAAATGTATTCTCGATTTTCATGGATAACACTACATTTTATGAAAGGATCCCCTAATTAATACTTAAAGTAAGAAAAAAATTCTGTTATTAATTTTTGTAAATAAATGTTTATTTTAAAATTAATTATGTAATAAAACGGAAAATTCTTCTTACAAATTAAAAAATATTTTAATGTTTATCCTGCTGCACTGCAGCCAATATCAAGTGTACGCGGCCTAATTGTCCATATTTGCATTATAAATTAGACATACACACGCAGACACACACAGGGGGAAATGCAATTAGATAAAAACTATTAAAAACACAAATTCACAGTAAAATGTACACAAAAAAATAGACACACGTAGGCAAATTGGGCACACAAAAATCGACAAAACAATTGGGCACATACAATTTGACACAAACATATTTTATATACAGAATTATGCAAATAAATTAGACACAAATAATTGTCCACATAAAATTAGACACAGACACATTTAGACATAAAAAATTTAAAACATACACACAAACATATTTGATACATGCAATAACACATATACAGTTAAACGCAATCTATTGGACACATAAAATTAACCCTTACCCTGCTAACGTGTAGAATAGTGTGAGCTCCTAATAATGCCAGAAAATGGCAGATGGGATTCAACTCGGCATTTAAAGGGTTAAACCCATAAAAACTTACACACAGAATCAAACACAAACAATCACTCACATACAATTAGACACACAAATTTAGACATACACATTTAGACGCACGTAATTATACATTAATATTTAGACAAATAAAACCGAAACAGAATTAGACAAACACAATTTGAGAAATACAGATGCACACAAACTGTTTTAAAGAAATATATTTATAAAATAATTTAGACTCACATAATTCGAAGCAAAATGTTACACACCAACTTTTCACACACAAATATACACATATAATGACACAATTGGACACATACAATTGATACACAAAAATGTAGTCACACCATTAGTCACAAAAATTAGACACACAATTAAACCAACACAATTAGATGCACTCCATAATGACACACATACAAATGGACACATAAAATGTGATATACAAAATTAGACACACACAATATGAAACACAGAATTAGACACACACAATTACACACCCATATTTGGACACACAAATCTAGACACGAAAATTTAGACACACACAGAAAAACACACGCAATTTTACACAAAAAATTATGCAGAGAAAATTAGACAAACAAATAAGGTACACAATCAAAAACACATTTAAAGACACATACAATTATGCACACAAAATTAGACACACACAGCGACACAAAAATATTTAGACAAAACATGGAATCACACAAAGAGACACATAAAATTACACACACACGCACACACACACAATTAGACACACACACACACAAGACTGTTAAAATCCCCATGTAAGAGCGATCGTCATCTACAGATTTCGCTACCTACACAACACGCAATAAACTCATGACGGACAGTGAAATTGTAACGTAATATTTGAGTGCGTTTGAGCAAACATTTTTGAACAGAAAATTAAATATTATATATTCCAAGTGTGTTATTATTGCATTTCATGTTGAGCATGAAACGTGAATGGGCCTTACAGATATCTGTGGTCTGAGTGGTCATATGATATTATGGTACATAATCACATATATGTAAAATGTTATGAAAGATTTTATTGTACATTAAGTATGTATTTAGAATTTCTCTATAAATTTATCTGAAAATATTCTCATTCTAATAAGAAGGGAAAGAAATATGATCAAACTGTATATTGGTTTTCATGTAAAGTACCTGTTAATGTTGTTACATCTTAATGAAACTTTAATTTTCTAGACGAATTTTCGACAAATATCTAAATACCATATTTAATTCATATCCTTCCGGTGGGAGACGATGTTTTGCCAATATTAGAAGGACAGCCACAGAAACAATGTGAATTTAGAAGTCGCTTTTCATAATTGTGCGACCGCGGTAGTAAGAAACGAAAAGCCATGTTGTCAAAGGGTTTGGATCTTGACATCCCTTGCATTGTTCGCATAATATTGATTTCAAACTATGAAGAATATTGTAGGTTTAACCGAAACGGCTGTACACATCTAACAAATCCAACTTTACTTAAAATATCGACGGGAAATTTTAAGTTCAAATAATGGAAACTGGGAAAAAACCAATATTAATTTTTCCATCCCTTTTACTTTTGGAAAAGGCTAGACACTTGTCTGGACACAGGTGGCACTGCGTCGTAACAATTGGTCTTTTACAATTTAATTCCGATACATTAATATTGCGAGTAGATAGAAACATGTCAGCGAAAATCATGAAGAGGGTTTTTTTATTTTTGCGGCAGATTAGAGTATTTTGATTGGTTGTTATATAAAAAAATTTTTATATTCGGTTTATGGCTGCACAGTTAATAATATTTCATCAATTTCGTAGCTTACAAAAAGCTAATTAATGGAAGTTCTTGTTTAGAATTTTGTAATGGAAGAAGTGAGGCCAAAAATAAAATATAATTATAATAAAACGGACTTAAAATTACACCATTTATTGTAAAGAAATAATATAACTTCGAAAAAAAGGTGACAACGATCTCACCTGCACACTGTAGGTAAATAATTAAAGATTTGCTTCTCGTAATCAAATTTTCCTGTCTCCAATTAACACCAACTTTGGTGGAAATGTTTACGTGGTTAACTTCTTTATCATCTGGTGTGAACTGCTAAATTGGCTTTTCGACAAATCTGTTCCTTCCACTTTGTACAAATGTATCGAAACAAAACATGTGAAAATGTCAAAATCATAGAGGAGAATAAAATCAAATAATTTTTTAATACAGTATTGTTTTATTTGCTGTGTAATTTTATGTAATTCTTATGGCATACATAAACAACCGAACACAATATGGAACTTGTATTTTTACTGACCATTTTACTATACAGCTGTTTTGGCATTACTTTAAAATTACATGTTATTTTTATTTTTCTTTATTTATAACAGCTACATTTAAAATATCAAAGCTAGGCGGCTCTCTCAGAAGTAAAGTTAATAAGATATTTTGCCATCTCATAAGAAAAATAAACTCAACATAACGAAATAAGAAATACGTTAATCAGTTGATAGGACATCAAGGCTTCTGAAATTTACTGGAAAAACAAAGAAGCCTGGCAAACAGTATCTCTGACAATTAATTTTCCAGCTTAGTTTGGTCGCAGACAGAGCAGTTTTCACCATGTCTACGTGTTTTTCCTCACATGGTATTGCATGATAACTTCTTGTATTTATCCATATGTAGTGACATTTGGTAACTTTATTTCAATGTTTCATTGAATGAGTTCGTTATGTTGCGAAAGATGACGTAATAATTGCATGAGAACGGAGAATGTCAGGTTCTTAGGACACGTGATTTACCTACTGGTTCTAAAAATATGTGAGCTGTGTACGTGTTTGAAAAAATTAGAACTTTCTCATTAGCACAAACAATTACTAAATTGTGATGATTATCCATGACTAATTGTTTCGACTTCAAATTTTTCATCGTCAGGTTATCAAATATAAATTTTTAAATTTCTTAAATTTAGTACCCAGACTATAACCACCAAGTTGTATGAAAAATGCAACCCTGTAACACTTTACCTAAAAATAAATAAAAAATTGTGTGTGTGATAAATTGTTTAATGAACAAAAATGAGGGTTGTCCAAAAATATTTAAAAATATAAATTCTCTTCTCGCTATTATGTATATCGAAATCTAGGGAGAGGCGCCGTTTAATGTGGTAGATTATATGAAGTTTGTACGAGATAATATTACATGAGATGCATGTAATTCTGCAAAGTATTTTGTCTTTGTGTCTTTCCACGTTGTTTTAAAGTGACCCATTCTAATTCCCCAGTATTTAGTTTAAAATTGAAAAATGTGGGAAAATAGAAGCATCAGAGATAATATTTTGAAAACGTAAATATTTAGAATCTGCTCTATGTAAATTGTGTTTGTTTATTGCATTCATATTGTCTAAGTATAAATTTCCTATATTTACTATTTTTTTTCAAAAGCAGATCACTGTTGAAATTATTAATTTTTATAGATGTATTAAATTCTATGATCCGCTCTTGAAACCAGTTACTACTTTTGCAACAATCACAGTACAAGAACCTTCTTTAAAGCGTAAATTATGCCTTGGTGTAAATCCAAAATCTCCTCGAAAATCAAGTTTAATTTTTTATTATGGATATTTTAGTCAAGCTTCGATGCGTAATTTGTGTCTTTCTTGTAACTTATGTAACTGGAAATTTAATACAAATGAAATAATAAAATTTTCGTTGAAAAGAATTACATTCTCAGAAAAAGAGATATCTATTTACCTATGGGAATCTCGAATTGAATTACTACGTTTGCTGCAATAAGCGATACTGAAACCATTTTATTGAGTTAACTATGCCCAACAAAACTTACGTTAATTTAATGGAGGAGAAAATTACACACTTTTATTTTTTTCCTTCATTTCTTAATTAAAGATGAATTTAAAAACAAGAGAAATAATAAACCTTCAGTAGAATGTATCATATTCTCAATCAAGAAAATCTTGTGTAGAAAGTAATTTAATTCCCAAAACAAAATAAGTTCTCGATCAGGATTATCTGATTGATAAAGTAAGTTGCTTTCGCCTGAAAATTTATTATCGGCAGGGCCATTACACATGGGATCAGATATATTAAGCTAAAGAAATGAAATGCCCGAAAGAAAAGATAAAAATAATTTCATTTTCAGGAGATTGTCAATTTTCAAATGAAGGAACTTTTATTTAAAATTATGCTACATACTTTAATTGTATAGGAATTTAATTCAACGGTAATTTAAACAAAGTTATGATGAATGAAATAACCGTTCAATTTTACTGGTACTTGCAAATGAGCTCACAGATTTAGGTACATTAAAAAATTTAGTGCGTTTTATCAACGACACAATGTTACTTCTGAAACGACACTTACACTGCTTTATTTGTCACACGAAGGCTACATTCAATTGTGACATTCAGATGTATAATATTTTGAGGTTTCCAGAATTAAGACAAACTCCATATTCTGCGTAGTACAATGTACAGTTAAGTTGGTTTTTAGTTATTTTCATTATGAAATATTCTTTGTCAGAGGTGGTTTTCATTGCAGAGTATACAAATGACCTGGAAGCCGCAAATTCAGAGAATGAAACGAGGCTGAACTACACTATTCAGCCATTTGCCCTACAGTACATTGATGTTAATTTTTACGTAAAATTGCTTGCAGCAAACGAATAGCACGTATTTTGCTCTGTAATATTTTATGAAGATCTGAAAGTGTTCTGCCGTTTATTATAGATTTAATTCCCCATAAATTAGGATAACTTGTAGAACTGCTAACTTTACACCCAGTCGGTATCAACAAAAGTGCCTGTATTCGATCTCCTTAACAGCTGTTAATTTGAAGGTCACGTATATTGAACAGTAAAATTTCATTTTTTATACAATTTCCAACACATGCACTTTAGTCACACTTTAAACACGCTCACTTTAACATTTAAAAACACTAAAATTTTAAAAAACATGTTCGTAAAAACAAATAAACTCCTACATGTTTCGGTCCTCTTTATTCGACCATCCTCAGGGGCCATATGCTGTGCTTTGTGCCGTTACTGTAATGTCTTCTGCTGATTTACATTCGTTGAATATTTACATGGTATGTGGCTGTTTGCGTATATCATTTGCAATATAACAGTTCAGTTAGAATAAATTCCACGAGATTCATTATGTTCAAAATATGAGAAGAGAAGCACTTGATCGGAGGAAACAGACTTACATATTTGTGCGTATGCTTGGTGCTCTTGTCAGTGCAAAGTCTGTTATACGTTATACGAACTCGCACAGCTCCCACATACATTACGAAACAGTTCACAAACAGACGTTCCACTGACAAGAACACCAAGCACACGCACAAACAGGTCAGACTGGTTCCCCCGATCAAATGCTTCACTTCTCATATTTTGAACATAACGAATCTCGTGGAATTCATTCTAACTGAACTGTTATATTACAAACGATATACGCATTGGGCCACATTCCATGTAAATATTCAACGAATGCAAATCAGCGGAAGTCATTATAGTAACGACACAAAGCACGGCATATGGCTCCGTGAGGATTGTCGAATAAGAAGGACCGAAACCTGTAGAGGTATATTTGTGTTTAAAAACATGTTTTTAACATTTCATTGTTTTTAAAATATTAAAGTGAGTGTATTTTAAAGTGTGACAAAAGTGCATGTGTTGGATTATATAACAAGTGTAACAACATGAACGGTGCATCGATAAAGAGTGTGAAAATTCCAGTTTCGATTTGTCAAAGTTACGTGGCAGCAGTCATCCATACGTACAAAAATGTCAATAATTGATGTAAATGTGACCGTGTTTTGGTCATAGTGTTTAGTGGTAAGCGGCGAGAAATAAGTGAAAGAAAATTCTGAATTTCCTGATTCAAACCTTCTTGGAAGTATCACTGTTTCTAAATGCCAAAATCGACTTTCCAAATAGAATATTATTAAATTATCAAGATCGAAAAGTGGAAAAACAATGGCTTTTAATTTACAGAAACTGGTAAACTTTGCTTGCTTTATCAAATCGTTACTAAATAATAACCGTACCAAAAAAATTCCAAATCCCTACTTTCAATACGACAATAAGCACTTTTATATCCTGAAACAAATCTCATTTTTCAAATTTTTTGGAACCAGTGGATTTTAGTTTTCTTAAAACTGATGTTCATTTTCTATACCTTTACAGTTGTTTCTTCTTAATTTATGTTTGGAAACATCATCTTCCTTCAGGTTTTTCTTTAGCTCTTTTCTTTAACTTTTTTTCCATTGGGAAAATCTGTATTTCAATTTTAAACTTGGCAAGATAGATATGTTAATGTTTGTCTAATAAATATGTTAAAAAATGTTTTTATCTTTTCCCTATAGTTAATTTCCATTTCTAATAATATTCTCTTCCGCATTTCCCTCAATATATAAAAGAATGTTTAAAGAGTTTTGCATGTATCAAGAGCTGTTTCGAAAAATCTCAATATTATCTACATATGGCAATATTAGATAGTAATATCAAATCCTTCTGATTTTGGGGAATAGAGTGCACGGCTAACTTAATTGGACACTTGGACACCTAAGTGTGAACTATGCAAAGCGCCCTAGACGAAGGTATTGAGTGAAATGGAAGCTTTTGAATAGGAGAGTGTTGAATGTGTCGAAACGCAGATAATTTTACGTGTTTTCTGGTTGTGATAAAGTTTAAAATCCTGGTTTTATTAAAACGAAAGTCATAAATTGTTTGTACAGTTCTACACTATATAATGGTCAGTCTGATATTCTGTTGTTCTGGGTTTCAGCGTGGGTTATGAGACTGTTGATAGTCCCTAAACAAACATTAATTACTTTATTACATAATCTAACTAAATTATGTAAATTTAGTACGTGTATTTCAGATAATTACTTGAGAAAATCGTCACAGAATACTTCCCTTAATATTTTGGTACCGTTAAAATATTGAAGAGACAGATGGAATAATTGCGCAGTAAAAGATATAACAGATTTTCTACATGTACTGTTATTTTATATTTCTATATTTTCAATTAAATTTTATTTTCGCCCAAAACATTTTAAGCTGAAATTAATCTTGTCAAAACTTTACACATAAAGTACAATGAGACTTTAAAAACCGCATTTTTATCTCACATATTTAAGGGTAATTTCTTTTGCAATTATCGGTTCTCTTCTCGCTATTAACTTTATTCTCTTCTGTAGAGTGCCACCCTGTAATTTTGCAGATAATATAAGCTTTGTAGCAGGATACACAGTTACTTGAGCAGCTTGTAATTCTGAAATGTATTATGATTTTCGTGCCTCTCAACTCCATAAAATGAGCCATTCTATTTTAACAGAAATTACGTACAAATAGAGATATGTTTAAAAATATAAGCATGTAAGCTAATTTTTTAAACATAAAAGTTTGGAAATTGGTCTTATGAATTGTTCTTATTTGTAGCATTCATACTATATTTTTTAATAAATCTACTAGTTACTTCCAAAGCAGATCATTGCTGAAATTATTAATTTTCATGGGAGTGGAAAATTGTATGATTCCTTATGGGAGGCTTGAAATGAATTACTAAATCTGCCCCAATCTCAGCACTGAAACATTCTTGGTAGATTTAATTATGTCTTATTGTAAGTATAAAAACCCTCAAAACTTTTGTTTAATTATTGTGTAGGGAAAACCCCTAAACTTCAATGCGTTTACTGTGCTTTCCTTCCTGGTTTATATAGACAAATTTAAGTACACCAGAAAAAATAATTTTTCATTCGAAAATCACTTATATTCTCAATAGAATACATCTTATCCGGAATTAATTTGTTTTAAATGTATAAGTTTTTGGTAAGATTTTTCTGATTGGGAATGTAATTTGTTTCGACTAATTATGTGTTATACATTGAGCCATAACAAAGAGGCTTTAGATTTATTAAGCTAAATACACAAATTAAAATGAACCCTTTGAAAAATGAGAATCCTCCCTTTCAATAGGTTATCAAATTGCAAAGGTCGAAATTGTTTAATTATTCTGAATACTTTCTTTGTATACGAATTTAATTCAAATATGTTTTAAGAGAAGTTATGAAAGAATGAACTAAGCGTAGAATTTTAATGATAATTTAGAATATATTTCTCTTTTTTCGGTAAATTGTGAAAAATATTGTTTTCCATTTTATGTTATTAAAACTCAATGCTGCTTGTAAAAAGAAACTAATATTTCTCGATTGGTCACACGGACGGGCCTTCTAATCTGACAGTCAGATACACAAGTTTTCTATGATACAAAGTATTTTGAAAACGCAAAATTTTGCATTGTAAATCTACCACTATGATTTTTTAAGTATTTGACTTTGTAAATTATTGTTTGTCTGTGTGTGGTTTGTACTGTATGAAATAGGAAAAGATGGCTGAAGCGAACTCAGAGAAAGAAACGTGGCTGAACTACAATATTCAACCATTTGCCAGGCATTTCTTTGGTTCCATTTCATCCGTGCAACTGCTGGCAGCAAAAGACAGACATGTTTTTTCTGTTTAAAACCTTTATGAACATCTGACAATATATCTGGCGTTTAGTAAGCATTCGAACAACCATAAAGTTAGATCATTCGACGTTCCTTAATCTGCAGATAATTTGTCAGATGATCATAAAGGGTTTGGAGACAACTTTCGCAAGCAATTGTACGAATAATATTCCATTAAAAAATTTCCTAGAAAATGGCTGAATTGAGTAGTTCAACCACGTTTCTTTCTCTGACTTCGTGCAAGCCCTCTGTTTCTTACTCTGAGGTACAAACCTTCCTTAAACGCAGAATATTTTACAATTACAAATATATAGAAATATCATAAAAGTACTTTTACAATGCTAAACAAGGCGTTTGTCAAAATTCTGTAAGCCACCGTAAGCTTATCCATCAAATAATCAGAATTAAAATAAATCCTCGTGACAAATAGAGCAGTACTAGTGTCATTTCACAAGCAATATTGTTTCGTTTTTAGTGTAAAATAGAACTCACAATATTTTCTTAACTTTGTGAAATATGAGACCTCCGTTGTAAGTATTAAGCAACAGTGTACACTTATTTCATTCATTCATAACTTCATTTAAATTGTCGTTGAATTAAATTAACATACAATGCTTTGCTCAACGCTTCTGAATAAAATATCGCACATTCACACATACTGCGTATAAATGAATATTTATTTAAGTGTTAGTGTAAAATTTCAACGGACGAAATATACAGGTGCCATTTGGGTGTGAATATTTTTTTCATAAATGCTCATTTTTACAACAATTTGATAAAACCTACAGTAAATATTGTTGTGAAAATATGTATTACTTTTGTTGTGGAGCTCCTAATTTTCTCATATTATGCCTTAATGGATTCTGTAGAATGACTTAATTAATTTTAGAGTTTAGATTGTACTAATCATTATCTGATTACTTCATACTGCGAGATTATTTTTTTTTGTAATAAGAAAACAAATTATCTTAAAAAAACCTAGAGACAAAGCTACTGACCAGATCTTTCACAACATACTTACGTGTAAATTATCGCATAGAATAACATTTGAATAAATGTATTAAAATAACTTGAGTACTGCAAATGGTAATAGTCGTAAGAAGAAAAGAGCTCACAGTTATACAAAGATTCTAAATAAGGGTCGAATATCCATGCTATCAAGCTTTTGGAGCTTCTCTACTCAGCACTCGAGAAAACGAACACATATTCCTTCCAAAAGCAAAGTCCGTGCATTTTTCCTGAAACATCAAATTTCAAACCATGAAGGAAAAGGCTGTAAGTTAACAAGGAACATCTGTACTTCTCTATCAAATTGAAAAATATTTGTATTATGTAGGCAATACTTTTAATTTACGTAAATACTCAAATTGTGGTGAAAAAGGATTCGAAGGAAATACTAAAATATATGACACTAAATGATGAAAGCGAATTAGAATACCCTTTGAGCTCTGGATTGTTAAGGCAGAATTGTAGTTGGGGAGGAGCTGGTGTGAAAGTCGATTAGTCACTGTGCGTTTCGATATTTTCAGTTTATACAGGACTATCGACACAAAAAATTGGATAAAGCGGGATACATATATACGAATAAAACATGCAAACTTTCTTATTATTTTGTAATTGTTACTGTGTAATTTTAAGAAAATTTGTGGGATAACGCGATAACAGAATGCAATAGAAAACCGACAATTTTTCTGCATGTGTTATGATAGAATAACGTCGTTTTACTATAGAGTTAAATTGTCACATTCAGTTTTCCTTTATATATGAGGACGATATTCAAAATATCAAATTTAAGCCGCTATCTCAGAAATAAATTATTAAGATTTGTTGATTTCTCAAAATAACAAACGAAACTGAATATATTTCTTAAGAAATGGGTGTATTAGTTGCTACGACATTAAGGCTTTTAGGATTTACTGGAAAAACAAGTAAGCCTGACATCCAGTAATAGTGCAAACGAATTTTGCAGCTAAATTTGTGCCCAGACAGAGCAGTTTTCGATATATCTGCATTGTATTGTCACAAGATATTTTACAATATCTTATTGTATCATTTAATACGCAGTGACGTTTAGGACATTTTGTTGAAACTGATCTTCAATGTGTTCGTTATGCCGCCTATTATGACGTCAGCATGAGAGCGGACAATTTCAGCGCCTTAGTTAAAGTGATCTAACTATTACTTACTTACTCCATGGAGCAGAGTCCTTCTTGAGAAGCTAACCAGTAAACTTTGCAGCTAGTCAAGAAATTCCCCGCATTTATGGAACCCGAAA
>Ga0268261_10000308_pt1 | contig 30202 bp, 21 predicted proteins | sample TergutNc150P1_FD_190353 | JGI IMG/M metagenome (GOLD analysis project Ga0268261, IMG submission 190353) | Nasutitermes corniger P1 segment gut microbial community from laboratory colony in Florida, USA - Nc150 P1 (SPAdes) (version 2) | ecosystem: Host-associated > Arthropoda: Insects >... | reverse complement strand
CCACCGCTTCCTCGCCACTTATGTATGTTTCTTGCCACAAATCTACGACAAGGGATTGACGGTGACATTGAAATTATGTTATTAATGATTGTTCAAAACATGACTTGCTTTAAAAGACTATTGATGTCCGACCTAAAGTATATCTAAACCACGTTTGGTTTCGTAATATATATTGCGCCAACTGAAGAAATTCGCGTTATGACGCTCGAACTTCAGCCTAAATTTGCAGAAAATGATGGAGAGTTATGACTTGAGTCAACTTAATAATATCCTTTCTGACGCTCGACATGAAGCTTTATTGTGTTGATAAATGACTCTAAAGATATATGCGCTCGACATGCAGCCAAGGTGTACTGAATAATTGACTAAAACGTAACTTGAACCAACTAAAGCAATTCTGTGCTGAAAGTGTTTTCGAAATGTTATGCGTTAAAAGTTTTGAAATCTGTTTAATGGCAATCTATCTGTAACGAAACTTAACAAATTTGTCAAGATCAAGACTTTTCACAAGTTATGAAATTCATATAATTACGAACTACTTGCACCTCAACTGTAGTGAATATGGTAAAAAAACTTTTAATCCAAATCAAAAGCGCTTGACCTAAAGGCATTCACTGAAAAAGCCTGTTAACCTGACAAACCGTAAGTGATGTAATCCGTGTATTGACATTCGACATACATTTTATCTGTTCTGAATATGGGTTCAAACATAACTTGCACCAAAAAAAGGAATTTGTATGTTTACGCTTGGCTTATTGTCAATGGACTGGAAACGCGACTCGAGAATAGTGATGAACTAATTGCCTTACAGCTTGAAATGCAACTCATAGGTAATCAAAAAAGTCTCCGTACATGTGTTTGGCCAACTGAAGATGTTCGTGTACTAACTCTCGACGTACAGCCTATTACTTCAGTATATGAGTTCGATACACGTCTCGCACTAAGTATTAAAATAAGTGTATACGGTACCGACATATAGATTCATTCATGAGTATATAGCTTTATGACCAGTAAGGCAAGTACAAAAGGCCAAGACAAGAGACCGTTATGGATCACGTACACTGCATGCTGAGCAATGTCTTACTGTGTACCACTTTGATCTGCAAAGACGCCAGAGATCCAAGCGGCAAAATGTGGAACGATTTGTAGTAAATTCTGTTCCGTAATTTTGGAGGAATGACCGCATCCTCGCCATTTATGTATGAGTTTCTTGCTACAAGTCTACGACAAATGACAGACGGTGACATTGAGGTTATCAGTTAGGAATATGTTTTCAAAATAAGACTTGCGACAACACTTTATTTAACAGGTTACCTGTTTTAAATTCGATTTGGTAACGTGAATAGCGCCAGCTGATGAAATTCGTGTATTAGCGAACGAAACACAGTATATCATTGCAGAAAATGATCGAGAGCCAAATTAATAAGTAACTTTCTGACGCTCGACATGTATCTATTTTGTTGATAAATGACTCAAAAAAAAAAATATGCCCTCGAATTACCGCCAAAGTGTACTGAATAAGTGATTGAAACGTGACTTCCACCAACTGAAGCAATTCTGTGCAAAAAAATTTCTCGAAACGTTTCGCGCAAAAAGTGTTGAAATCTTGCTAATGGCAGTCTTTCTACAATCAAATTGCATAGAAAATTGTCAGGATCAAGACAAGTGATGAAGTTCAAGACAAGTGATAAAGTTCATATAATTACGAACTACTTGCACCTTAACTGTGCTGAATATGAGCTACAAAAAAGATTTAATCCACTCCAAAGCATACCTGTTAAGCGAATGACATACCGCAGTTCTGTGATAATGCTTGTTAGCATGACACACTGCAAGTGATGAAATTCATGTATTGGCTTTCGACATATAACTTAGCTGTTCAGAATACGGGTTTAAACATAACTTGTGCCAAATCTTGAGATTTGTGTGTTTACTCTCGTCTTACTGTCTATCTGTACTGAATATGGACTGGAAACATGACCCGCGAATAGAGATGAAATAATTATTTTAGAGTTTGATACGCAACTCATCTGTAACCAAAACAGCCTCCGTACATGAGTTCGTCCAACAGAAGATGTTCGCTTGTTAACGCTTGAAGTACAAACTACTAGTTCAGTATATGAACTCGATAAGGGATCAACATTTTGTTTCATTTATTAATATATAGCTTACTAAGGCCTGTTAGGCATGAACAATAGCTCAGTCTGGAGACCTTTACGGATCTGATACACTGCATCAAGGGCAAGTTCTTAGTAGTTCCCACTTTTGCCGCCAGGAGCCTCTATGTCTGCAACGACGCTAGAGAACCTAGCGGCAAATTTGGAACTATTTGTCGAAAGTTTGACACGTAATTTAGCAGAAACCACCGCTTCCTCGCCATTTATGTATGTTTCTTGCCACAAATCTACGACAAGGGATTGACGGTGACATTGAAATTATGTTATTAATGATTGTTCAAAACATGACTTGCTTTAAAAGACTATTGATGTTCGACCTAAAGTATATCTACACCACGTTTTGTTTCGTAATAAGTATTGCGCCAACTGAAGAAATTCGCGTGATGGCACTCGAACTTCAGTCTAAATTTGCAGTAAATGATCGAGAATTACGACTTGAGTCAACTTAATAATATCCTTTCTGACGCTCTACATGAAGCGTTATTGAGTTGATAAATGACTCTATACATATATGCGCTCGACATGCAGCCAAGGTGTATTGAATAAGTGACTAAAACGTAACTTGCACCAAGTAAAGGGATTCTGTGCTGAAAGTGTTTTGGAAATGTTATGCGTTAAAAGTGTTGAATTCTGTTGAATGGAAATCTATCTGCAAAGAAACTTAATAAATTAGTCACATTCAAGACTTTTCACAAGTTATAAAATTCATATAATTACGAAGTACTTGCACCTCAACTGTAGTGTATATGGTAAAAAACATTTAATCCAAATCAAAAGCGCCTGACCTAAAGCCATTCACTGAAAAACCCTGTTAACCTGTCAAACTGTAAGTGATGTATTCCGTGTTTTGACTTTCGACATACATCTTATCTGTTCTGAATATGGGTTCAAACATAACTTGCACCAAAAAAAGGAATTTGTATGTTTACGCTTGGCTTACTGTCAATGGACTGGAAACTCGACTCGGGAATAGTGATGAACTAATTGCCTTACAGCTTGAAATGCAACGCATAGGTAATCAAAAAAGTCTCCGTACTTGTGTTCGGCCAACAGAAGATGTTCTTATACTAACCCTCGACGTACAGCCTTTTAGTTCAGTATACGAGTTCGATAGACGTCTCGCACTAAGTATTAAGATAAGTGTATACGGTACCGACATATAAATTCATTCATGAGTACATAGCTCTCTGTCCAGTAAGGCAAGAACAAAAGTCCAAGACAAGAGACCGTTATGGATCAGGTACACTGCATGCTGAGCAATTACTAAGTGGTTCACACTTTCATCTGCAAAGACGTAAGAGATCCTAGCGGCAAAATGTGGAACTATTTGTAGTAAATTCTGTTCCGTAATTTTGCAGGAATGACTGCTTCCTCGCCATTTATGTTTGAGTTTCTTGTTACAAATCTACGACAAATAACAGACGGTGACATTGAAGTTATCAGTTAGGAATATGTTTTCAAAATAACACTCGCGACAACACTTTATGTAACAGGTTACCTGCTTTAACTTCGATTTGGTAACGTGAATAACGCCAGCTGATGAAATTCGTGTATTAGCGAACGAAAACAGTATATCATTGCAGAAAATGGTCGAGAGCCAAAGTAATAAGTAACTTTCTGACGTTCGACATGTATCTATTTTGTTGATAAATGACTCAAAAACATATATGCCCTCGAATTACCGCCAAACGGTACTGAATAAGTGACTGAAACGTGATTTCCACCAACTGAAGCAATTCTGTGATGAATGTTGTCTCGAAACATTTCGCGCTAAAAGTGTTGAAATATGGCTAATGGCAGTCTTTCTACAATCACATTGCATAGAAAAATGTCAGGATCAAGACTTTTGACAAGTGAAGAAGTTCATATAATTGCGAACTACCTGCAACTTAACTGTGCTGAATATGGGCTACAAAAGAGATTTAACCCACTCCAAAGCATGCCTGTTAAGCGAATGACATACCACCGTTCTGTGATAATGCCTATTAACATGACCCACTGCAAGTGATGAAATTCGTGTATTGGCTTTCGACATATAACTTAGCTGTTCAGATTACGGGTTTAAACATAACTTGCTCCAAATCTTGAGATTTGTGTGTTTACTCTCGTCTTACTGTCTATCTGTACTGAATATGGACTGGAAACATGACCCGCGAATAGAGATGAAATAATTGTCTTAGAGCTTGATACGCAACTCATCTGTAACCAAAACAGCCTCCGTGCATGTGTTCGTCCAACTGAAGATGTTCGCTTGTTAACGCTCGAAGTACAAACTACTAGTTCAGTATATGAGCTCGATAAGGGACCGACATTGCTTTTCATTTATTAGTATATAGCTTACTAAGGCCTGTTAGGCATGAACAATAGCCCAGTCTGGAGACCGTTACGGATCTGGTACACTGCATCAAGGGCAAGTTCTTAGTAGTTCCCACTTTTGCCGCCAGGAGCCTCTATGCCTGCAAAGACGCCAGAAAACCTAGCGGCAAACGTTGGAACTATTTGTCGAAAGTTTGACACGTAATTTAGCAGAAATCACAGCTTCCTCGCCATTTATGTATGTTTCTTGCCGCAAGTCTACGACAAGGGATTGACGGGGACATTGAAATTATGTTATTAATGATTGTTCCAGTGAATGATATACCGCCGTATAGTGATAATGCCTGTTAACATGACAAACTGCAAGTGATGAAATTCGTGTATTGGCTTTCGACATATAACTTAGCTGTTCAGAATACGGGTTTAAACATAACTTGCACCAAATCTTGAGATTTGTGTGTTAACTCTCGTCTTACTCTCTATCTGTACTGAATATGTACTGGAAACATGACCCGCGAATAGAGATGAAATAATTGTCTTAGAGCTTGATACGCAACTCCTCTGTAACCAAAACAGCCTCCGTACATGAGTTCGTCCATCTGAAGATGTTCGCTTGTTAACGCTCGGAGTACAAACTACTAGTTCAGTATATGAGCTCGATAAGGGACCGACATTTTGTTTCATTTATTAGTATATAGCTTACTAAGGCTTGTTAGGCATGAACAATAGCCCAGTCTGGAGACCGTTACGGATCTGGTACACTGCATCAAGGGCAAGTTCTTAGTAGTTCCCACTTTCGCCGCCAGGAGCCTCTATGTCTGCAAAGACGCCAGAGAACCTAGAGGCAAAAGGTGGAACTATTTGTCGAAAGTCTGACACGTAATTTAGCAGAAACCACCGCTTCCTCGTCATTTATGTATGTTTCTTGCCACAAATCTAGGACAATGGATTGACGGTGAAATTGAAATTATGTTATTAATGATTGTTCAAAACATGACTTGCTTTAAAAGACTATTGATGTTCGATCTAAAGTACATCTAAACCACGTTTGGTTTCATAATATGTATAGCGCCAACTGAAGAAATTCGCGTGATGGCGCTCGAATTTCAGTCTAAATTTGCAGAAAATAATCGAGAATTATGACTTGAGTCAACTTAATGAGATCCTTTCTGACGCTCGACATGAAGCTTTATTGTGTTGATAAATGACTCTAAACATATATGCGCTCGACATGCAGCCAAGGTGTACTGAATAAGTGACTAAAACGTAACTTGCATCAACTAAAGCAATTCTGTGCTGAAAGTGGTTTCGAAATGTTACGCGTTAAAAGTGTTGAAATCAGTTTAATGGCAATCTATCTGCAACTAAACGTAATAAATTTGTCACGATCAAGACTTTTCACAAGTTATGAAATTCATATAATTACGAACTACTTGCACCTCAACTGTCGTGAATATGGTAAAAAACATTTAATCCAAATCAAAAGCGCTTGACCTAACGCCATTCACTGAAATAGCCTGTTAACCTGAGAAACTGTAAGGGATGAAATCCGTGTATTGACAATCGACATACATCTTATCTGTTCTGAATATGGGTTCAAACATAACTTGCACAAAGAAAGGAATTTGTATATTTACGCTTGGCTTACGTTCCATGGACTGGAAACGCGATTCGAGAATAGTGATGAACTAATTGCCTTACAGCTTGAAATGCAACTTATAGGTAATCAAAAAAGTCTCCGTACATGTGTACGGCCAACAGAAGAAGTTCGTGTACTAACCCTCGACCTACAGCCTATTAGTTCAGTATATGAGTTCGATACACGTCTCGCACTAAGTATTAAAATAAGTGTATACCGTACTCACATATAAATTCATTCATGAGTATATAGCTCTATGGCCAGTAAGGCAAGTACAAAAGGCCAAGACAAGAGACCGTTATGGATCAGGTACACTGCATGCTGAGCAATTTCTATGTGGTTCCCACTTTCATCTGCAAAGACGCCAGAGATCCTAGCGACAAAATGTGGAACTATTTGTAGTAAATTCTGTTCCGTAATTTTGTAGGAATGGCTGCTTCCTCGCCATTTATGTATGAGTTTCTTGTTACAAATCTACGACAAATGCAGACGGTGACATTGAGGTTATCATTTAGGAATATGTTTTCAAAATAACACTTGCGACAACACTTTATGTAACAGGTTACCTGTTTTAACTTCGATTTGTTAAAGTGAATAACGCCAGCTGATGAAATTCGTGTATTAGCGAACGAAATACAGTATATCATTGCAGAAAATGATCGAGAGCTAAATTAATAAGTAACTCTCTGACTTTCGACATGTATCTATTTTGTTGATAAATAACTCAAAACATATATGCCCTCGAATTACCGCCAAACGGTACTGAATAAGTGACTGAAACGTGACTTCCACCAACTGAAGCAATTCTGTGCTGCAAATTGTCTCGAAACTTTTCGCGCTAAAATTGTTGAAATCTGGCTAATGGCAGTCTTTCTACAATCACATTGCATAGAAAAATGTCAGGATCAAGACTTTTGACAAGTGAAGAAGTTCATATAATTGCGAACTACCTGCACGTTAACTGTGCTGAATATGGGCTACCAAAAAAAAAGATTTAACCCACTCCAAAGCATACCTGTTAAGCGAATGAAATACCTCCGTTCTGTGATAATGCCTGTTAACATGACACACTGCAAGTGATGAAATTCGTGTATTGGTTTTCGACATATAACTTAGATGTTCAGAATACGGGTTTAAACGTAACTTGTGCCAAATCTTGAGATATGTGTGTTTACTCTCGTCTTACTGTCTATCTGTACTGAATATGGACTGGAAACATGACCCGTGAATAGAGATGAAATAATTGTTTTAGTGTTTGATACGCAACACATCTGTAACCAAAACAGCCTCCGTACATGAGTTCGTCCAACAGAAGATGTTCGCTTGTTAACGCTTGAAGTGCAAACTAGTAGTTTAGTATATGAGCTCGATAAGGGACCAACATTTTGTTTCATTTATTAGTATATAGCTTACTAAGGCCTGTTAAGCATGAACAATAGCCCAGTCTGGAGACCGTTACGGATCTGGTACACTGCATCAAGGGCAAGTTCTTAGTAGTTCCCACTTTTGCCGCCAGGAGCCTCTATGTCTGCAAGGACGCCAGAGAACCTAGCGGCAAAAGTTGGAACTATTTGTCGAAAGTTAGATACGTAATTAAGCAGAAACCACCGCTTCCTCGCCACTTATGTATGTTTCTTGCCACAAATCTACGACAAGGGATTGACGGTGACATTGAAATTATGTTATTAATGATTGTTCAAAACATGACTTGCTTTAAAAGACTATTGATGTTCGACCTAAAGTATATCTAAACCACGTTTGGTTTCGTAATATGTATTGCGCCAACTGAAGAAATTCGCGTGATGGCACTCGAACTTCAGTCTAAATTTGCAGTAAATGATCGAGAATTATTACTTGAGTCAACTTAATAATATTCTTTCTGACGCTCTACATGAAGCTTTATTTAGTTGATAAATGACTCTAAACATATATGCGCTCGACATGCAGCCAAGGTGTATTGAATAAGTGACTAAAACGTAACTTGCACCAAGTAATGGAATTCTGTGCTGAAAGTGTTTTCGAAATGTTATGCGTTAAATGTGTTGACATCTGTTTAATGGCAATCTATCTGCAACGAAACGTAATAAATTTGTCACGATCAAGACTTTTCACAAGTTATGAAATTCATATAATTACGAACTACTTGCACCTCAACTGTCGTGAATATGGTAAAAAACATTTAATCCAAATCAAAAGCGCCTGACCTAAAGCCATTCACTGAAAAAGCCTGTTAACCTGACAAACTGTAAGTGATGTAATCCGTGTATTGACATTCGACATACATCTTATCTGTTCTGAATATGGGTTCAAACATAACTTGCACCAAAAAAGGAATTTGTATGTTTACGCTTGGCTTACGGTCAATGGACTGGAAACGCGATTCGAGAATAGTGATGAACTAATTGCCTTACAGCTTGAAATGCAACTCATAGGTAATCAAAAAAGTCTCCGTACATGTGTTCGGCCAACTGAATATGTTCGTGTACTAACTCTCGACGTACAGCGTATTAGTTCAGTATATGAGTTCGATACACGTCTCGCACTAAGTATTAAAATAAGTGTATACGGTACCGACTTATAAATTCATTCATGAGTATATAGCTCTATGGCCAGTAAGGCAAGTACAAAAGGCCAAGACAAGAGACCGTTATGGATCAGGTACATTGCATGCTGAGCAATTTCTAATTGGTTCCCACTTTCATCTGCAAAGACGCCAGAGATCCTAGCGGCAAAATGTGGAACTATTTGTAGTAAATTCTGTTCCGTAATTTTGCAGGAATGACCGCTTCCTCGCCATTTATGTATGAGTTTCTTGCTACAAATCTACGACAAATGACAGACGGTGACAAAATAGCCCTAGTCAATATGAATTGCGCATCAAAGGCTTTGGCATTGTGGGCTATCGCTACGACTTTCTTACACCAAGGTCGTGGTTCGCATAGGTATGAAAGCAAATCGCCTACGGGGTCTTCAAAAAACGAATGCTGCCTCTTACCGCACCGCACGCAATCCTGCTGATAGTCGTCTTGCATGTCGCAGGCTGTACAGAATTGCTGAAGGCAAACGAGGATGGATTCGTGCAGTTTTTCCGTCTCGCTAATTTTCGTGTCCTGCGAGGTCTCGAAATCATAGAATACGAATAATACGTCTTCGGCGCTAGGCACTTCATTCTTTAAAGGCTGAATATAGCAGAGATGTTTTATTTCCATGTTCTTTTTAAAATTCGCGCAGTACGTTTTGAAACATTCACGATTTTCTCTCGTCACGCACACATTACACATGGGGCAATTTCGCACCTTTTCGCAGACTGTCTTACCTTCCAGCTTGTTTTCTTATGTTTTTCGAAACACGAGCGCCTTCTAAAGTTGTCCAAGCATGATTTTTGGCGACTGAAAAAATGCGTGCATATTCGTTCGACATACAGCCTATCTGTGCTGAATATAGAATCGACTTATGTCTTACTCCATGCGATTAAAGTTGTGTATTGTCTTGAAACATGACTTGCTACAAGTGATTTAATTAGTACATTTGCGATCGACATACAGCATAACTGTAGAGAAAAAGGGCTCAAAAATCACACGCTCAAACCCAAGAAAGCCGTTATTGACGCTCGACATACAGCTCATATTTGACGTAAATACCTGGAAACATTTCTCGATTCAAGCGATGATTTTCATGTAATTTAATTTTATATGCATCTCATCTGTGCCTGTTATTTGCTCAAAACATGACATGCGCCAACTCGAGGAATAATTGTATTTGCATTCCACCTTTGTCTGTGTTGAAAATAGACTCGAAATCTGACTCGCGCAAAGTGATGAAATAAGTGTATTGGGTCTCGACTTGCAGGCTAACTGAACTGAATATGAGTTCAAAGCATGACTTGCTTCAACTGAAGAAATTCATATATTGGCGAACGACTTACACCTTACCGGTGCTGAATATGGCTCAAAGTATGATCTGCTCCAACTGTTATATAGCTCGGAATGAAGCGTACCTGTTCAAAGATGTCTTGGGCCAAATCAAGAAAAATGAGTTAGAATGCATAACCTACAGCTAACAAGTTCTGAATCGGGACTTGAACATAAGTCTTGGCTATTGATGAAATTCGTTTATGTGCGCTCGACAAGCAGCCTAGCTGTGCTGAATATAGTATAAGAACATGACTTGCACCAACAAACAAATTCATGTATTTCCGTTTTACCAAGAGCTTATCAGTGCTAAAAATGGGCTCGAAACTTGATGTTCTCCAAGTGACGAAAATTGTTTAATGGCACTCAAATCTAGATCGAATCTCAACAGAAACATATATTGTGTATACTATGAACTAATGTAAATGATATTATAATACAGGCGTGAAGGGGATGGTCAATTATACAACGAAACGAAGACGATAAAATAATTATCTTGCTCTTGCATAAACCCGAATAAATGAGAATTTAAAATTTAGTCCAGATAGTCTGAATTATATGATGTAAGATTTTCACTCGAATTAATTTGGAATACAGAAAATTCATCATCATTTTTAGGAAGGATTAGGTTTGATTCCTGTTCCCTGTATCCTCAAAATGAAAATGGTCCCTCCATCTCTTCCTCGGTCGTCCTATGTGTCTTCGTCCTTTTGGTTTATATTTTATTGCTTGTTTAGATATCCTCTTTGTGTCCATCCTCTGTATGTGTTGTAACCACTTTTTCTGGTACGGTTTTATTTCCTTTACTATATTCTCTGCTCTTGATTTTCCCTAATACATTGGTTTTTTCTTTATCTAGTTTTGTTATTCCAAATCGATGTCTCAAAAATTTCATGAGTGCTGCTTCTAAACGTTGTTCCTCTCTTTTCTTCAGTATTTCTTCAGTATTTCAATGGTGCTTAAGCTGTAATGTTGTGAATTCTTAATTTTGTTTCTTTATTCATTTGTTTTCCGAAATATCTCCGTATTGCTGCGTTTATTTTGTTATAAATGGAATTCATCTTCTAAATCACTTTTGTCTCCTGATATACGGTGAACCAAGTATTTAAAATCTGTCACTTGTTCAATAATATTTTCATTTATCACACTTTTTACCCAGTGTGTGTGGTTCCCCAACATTGCATTGATTTAAATTTTAAGCTGAATATGGTCATTTTGTATTTTCTTTCTATTAGGTTCAAAAATTAACCCAGTCAATTCGACTTACATTGTAATACGAAAAAGCGATGCCACATCGTAATCAATATTGAACTTTGTGTAATAATTATCGTTTTTAGAGTCTTGTAGATACGTAGGGACCAGCGAACAGCGATTGCTTCGAGTGAATTGTCCCGTCAGCAAAAGGCAGAATGATGCAGTAAACTTATTTTACATTATAGCGAAATGGTCTCGTCACAGTTGAGGTTAAACTCTTTGAATGAATGAGGAACTGACAAATATGCGCTGAGTAGTAACTGGGAGCGATCGTTCGTTTTACAATGAGAAAGTGAAATAAAATGAAATCTATCTGTAACTGTTCTGATATACAAATCTAAATAATACCAAAATTAATATGTAAAATCTAACATACAACGATGTACATTTTACATTCATTACAGTCGCCCGTGATAAGAATAAGATTTGGGGTGGAAAGTTACACACATCAAATCTTAATAGTCAGAGAAAATACAACACTATAATGAATGTACAAGTTGGGGTGAAGGGTACACAATATATAACATACAAAGTAAAAATAGAAACAAATCAACAAAATTCTACACAGAAAATGTAAAAAAGAATGTGTATGTAGGGCATTTTTCATTCTTAGTGACTGTGTTAAGTAAAGAAATAATTGTGTAATACATAACAGCGAAATGTGTGTCACGGGTGTATTCGGCAACATGTGAGCTCCGTACGTGTAAAAAGTACGCCTTGCGAGCGCTGGTAATTTGGGTGGAATTTGCAGCGTTTCCAGTAATCAGAGATGTGTTTCCATGGCCACTCTAATATGAAGGTTCAGTGCGGCTGCATTAGTTCGCGTATTGTAAAGAGGAGGAAAAGATGATGTTCTGTTCTGTGTCTCTCGGCCGTGGTTCCGGAGTTCAACGTTGTCGTGGAGATGGAGGGGAATTGGCAAACGTAGCGTTGTGTGGACTTCTAGCGGAGCATTGTAGTTTGCTGAGGTGTTATATTAGGAAATATACATATTCTAATAAGAAAAGTAAAAATTATAATGATACTAATTGTGTGCCAGCGTATTTCAGTTTGTGGTCGTCATGAAGTTTGGTGAACGTGTAATAAGGAATCAACATCCAGTGAATGTAGAGGTTTTGCAAGACTAGAATTCAATTCGTGTAGTGTTTGAAGTGCTGGCGGAGTTATTTGTTCTAGTTAATGGAACTCGTGATCGGATACAATTGAAACTTTATCATGCAGGAAGATGCGTGGTGTATCAAGTTCCGACTGTGCAGATCCGCGTAGTGTAGGATATATACGCAAGTCTTCTGTAGACACATGACGGGCAGATGCGTTGAACAGTAGTTCGGTATTCACGAGTACTTGTGTGCGGGAAGGACCGGCTTCGTTCCCCGGGCAGCGTAATGTCAATTGTGGCGTTGGGAAGTGATATACCTAGAAGTTCCCGTGTCGTATCGTCGTTGATTGTTCATAGTTGAAAAGTAAATTTCTCTTACTCAGTTGTTGGCGTTTTGTACTCTGGAAGAACATGCTAGCGGCACAGGTAAGTATTTGTGTATTAAATATCGCTGAATCCAACGGGCATACAGTGATGGTACTTGTGACGCATTTTCCGTAGTCTTTCTCTGTGGAAGGTATATAGCCGTATTGACTGACTTGTATTGCCAAATATGGATAGTCAATAGCATACTGAACAAATTTGTCTGAAGATACTCGCTCAGGCAAGATAATTATTTTATATAGTGTGAAGTGCAGATCTGCGGACTTGAGGGGAATATATAAAATGAGTTTCATGCATTGAGAATTGACAATAACGGACACTTTAGACAATTTATAATACGGATGTATATCTTCGGTTCTATCAGTTCTATCTACCGACTAACAGTTCGTATCGGTCTGGAAATTGAAGTGATATATTTCTAAGTATACTCTGAAGTAAACAGCGGCTAATTAACTTCATTCATAAGTCTCCTGAAATGGCAAGTTTTATAGCATCAAAGATCTCATCTAGCTGTTGGGTTAATTGCAATAAAGTAAATTCCATCTCTGACAACTGTATATGTTGTGCTTTGTACCAAAAATATAAGATTAAACTAAAATAGGTCTCCGGTAATTTGCTGATATTTATCATGGGATTGATTTATAATATCCTTCACGATGCTAGAAAGATTCGCAATAATCTGTGTTATGTGACGGCGTATCAGCTACTTTCTTTACATACGTCAACTCGTTTGCTAAAGAATGAACTATACCTGTATTTCTGTTTTGTACATCATCAAGTACATCGTGTAGTTCATGAACATCTGGGACAAGTGCTGTACCGAAAATAGTCTTTAGAATGTTACCACCTAGATTAACCTTTATTGTCCGCGCGCACCAGGTCTGGTGCAGCCATTTAAAATGGGCATGGGCCGAATGCACCCGAGTCTGTTCGCTGCGGCCATTTAAATTCACAGTACACTAACGTAGAGGCTTAGAATTATAGCCCCACTCGTTATCTCCACATTATATAATGTTTTTTCGTCAGATGCGCGCAACGGTCACTTTATCAAATTGTGTACTTACGCACCTCATGAATATCAATTTTCTAGGAACCCTATAATCTTAGAAATCTCTTCAGTTTGTTTCTATTCCTTGCAACTGACTCATTTCCTTCTGAAGAAACGATCTACGTAAACTACTTTGACCTCTACATTTTAATGTGAAGGCTCTTTCACTCTGTTTTTAGTTGCTGTTAGGGGCGATAAATGTGTGTCGCCGAGATTCGTGTATGAATATTCTTGCTATGTATCCCGCTACTAAGAATTACGTGGCGTTTCTTGAATGACACACGGCACAGCCCTCATTCTCTTAGTCGAAACAAAGACAGGCTTTCAGTTCGGTCCTAAGATACAGTACTGCTAAAAGGGATTAAGCACCAACTCTCCGTATATGATAAAATGACAATTGTAATTGTTTTCTCTAAAGCCTGTGTTACATTTCAGTTCAGTTTCTGGTCCATTAAAGAAGGAGTGTTTCAAAAATAAGATAAACAAGGAGCATAAACTCGCTCACACAAATAAATATAGGTAATTATTAAATGCAATGTTAGGTCATGATTTTCTCATAACTTATTACCGATAGTGAGAAGTTGCGTTCGAAATTTCCACCGGGCTTATAATTCCAACTGCAGTTTGATTTACAGCGATAAACAGACTGATCTGTAACTACTGAGCTATAAACCAGCTGGAATAGTATAGCATTTCGATGCGTTACTACTTGTTCCAACTTCGTAAATGAGCCGAACTGAATATTCGTTTCTGAACCAGCAGTCTGCTATGTCTGAGCGTAAGAGAGCCGGTTTCCTGTCCCCAAACTGATCTGGTTTGGGACAGCGAGAGTGAAGGAGCAGGGTCATCGAGCGACACAATAATTTACTTGCGCAATAGAATCTTACGCATTTAGAAACAACCGCTGAAATATCCCTGCGTTACTCTTTCCTTGACGGAGTAACGAAATACAATGTAGAAATTCTCGATTCCCATCGTGAAAAACGTACTGGAAAATATAACGCATGTTGGTATAGTGGAACAAAACTCAACAAACGTAGGTCGTTCTCGGTGCATGACGGTGTCGCGTGTAAATAGAGGGTGGTGTGAAGAGAAAAGTTGTTAGTGAAGTGTTGAGAAAGTATGATGTGTGTGTGTGTGTGAAGTAAGATGTTTCTAACACCACCACGCCAAGGCACCATTCCACAAATCTTGAAGCTGAAATTTCCTGTGCATAAATCGCGCCCGAAATAGAAACGTAAGTAAAATAAATTGAAAATTATAAAACTTTTAAATTAACTTCGTGCATGTGGGCATTAAAATTTTTTTCTGAATCTTTCTTCGAACTGAAGTATCTCCGAATTATTTGCAACACAGTGCAGGTTATTGAACTAGTAAATCACATTCGGTTCATAATTTATAAACGTTTGTTGTCAAACACGCGCAACGCTTTAAAGGGCCGTCGCGGAGAAAATTCAGTCCCCTCAGCACGAAAACCTAATTTAAATGCCGGATAATAAAGGTTAAGTAAACCTCGTCGTTGATTTGGTCGGGGTAAAATCTGATAAAAGTTTAAAGTTTATCCTCTAGAATTTGTACAAACAATTTAATATGTTCTGTTTCAGAAACTGACGTAAATTCTTTTCTCTGTTGTTCGACAGCAATGAGTCTGACTTTACTGTAGAAAGTACTTAGTGATACAAACTCAGGTCTACGTTTACTGCAAAGCGCCATGATCGTTCGTAAGGACATCATCCCTCTCTTTCATTAATATGACACTTCGATTAAGAGGATGGACATGTAGCTCTGCTAACAAAATAAGTAGCAGGCATCCTGTAACATACAAAGACGCACACAGTTAACACACATATATTAAAGGTTTTCAGCGTCTTCAGATAGAACCATCAAGGAAAATCCAGCACTGGGTACCTATGAGGTTTCTCAAAACAACATCTATTTACCTCTGGAAGTTAGAGGGAGAATTGGATAATTCAAAAGGGAGGCGATTAAATTTGTAGTAACCTGAAAAGACAGTGAACCCTGTGCGTTCCAGGTGTTCCTCTTTTATGGGTACCTGCCAGAATCCGCTTTGGCAGTCGAGTGTCGTGAAGTACCTGGATCCGTGTAAAGAGGCTGTAGCATCTTCGAAGAGGGTAAAGGTTAGCTATCAAATTTTGTCACCGAATTTAGCGCTCTGATGTCTACACAGAATCTGTATTTAGGGGTAAAATCTGCGCTTATCTTGGGTACCAGGGATGGTGGGTACTGACCAGGAGGAATAGCTCGGCTTTATGACGGCTTTGTCGAGCAAGTTCTTCACTTCTGCTTGAATTTCTTGCTTCAGAGCGTACGGTGTTCTGTACTGGGGAGGCCTAATGGGTCGCCTGTTGATATCTCATGTTCAAAGACGTTAGTCCTTTTGAAATCATTTGTCTCCTCATCGTAGAAGACATGGGCATACTGTAGTAGTACGGGCTCTATAAGATCTCTGTCTTTCTGATTTAAATGGTCTAATTTTTCATTCAGTAGCTGGCGATATAAACTTTGTTTTTCTTTTTCCTGTGAGGTTATGTGGCGACTCAGAATTAAGTTCATTTCTCTGACTAAATCTTGTCTATCAGTGGCTCCGACACTTCCGCTATACCAAGGACGGTTGTCTTGGGGACGGTTACTGTCTGGTTGCCGAAGTTAGCCAGCATAACGTACTCGCGCGTGTAAAGCGATCTGGCAGCCATATGGTCTGCCTGTGACGTCATGGGTGGCGTCTGACCGTGGCTACATTCTACACGTGTGAGAGCGGGTGCAGGAAGGACTCCTTCGATGGGGACGTTCGAGGGCTGAGTGCACACCAGGGGTGGTTCCTTATCCTATTCAAATTGTAGTTTGCCTATCACCATTAGATGGCTCCTAGGTGCTATGGTGATGTTTTCCCTGGCTTTCACTAGCCAAGCTCTAACTGGGGTAGATGTTCTGTCGCGGTGGGAGTCGGTTGGGACCTACTTGTCCATACATCGAGCTTTCCGTCCGATGGATTGAGGGCTGTGTCCCTCTTTACCCTCCATATAGACCTGAGTGTCGTATTTTCTTTAAAGCGTCGTGCCATTTGCTCAGGGCACTTTTCAAATGCCGGCAAGTGACATTTTGTTTCACTGGAGATCCACTTTGGCCCGGACTCATTTAAGAAGTCCATACCTAGAAGGCCTGCTGATTCAGGGGAAGAAAATACACCAAAAACTGGTGTTTGAATTCACGCCTATCTAACACAAAAGAGACAGGTTGTCGTCCCTTAACGTCGAGGGTTTCTCCCGTTACTCCATATCGTTGCATATCAGTCAGTCTCACTTTACTTTTCGATATGCCTTGTTGCAATATCGAAATGTTGGATCCGGTGTCAATAATCAAGACCCAAAATTCTTCTATACGCACAGAAATAGAGGGAGTACCGTGCTCCAAAGCGAACGAAACTGCCGGCCTAATAACAGCATTTACTTTGGTGTCAAGGCGGCAGGAGCTGACTTCCTTCACTTCCTTCTGCCTTTTCCCGAACTATGATTCCTTCCTAGAATCCTGTTTAGTATGGGGTGGGTGTTTTTCACCTGAAGACACGAAACGTCTTGAACGCTCAGTCTGGTTCTTTCTCCCGGGCTGTTGGGAGTTGCCTTTTCCCTTTCTAACCTGGTAGGACACTCCCTAGCGAAGTGCCCTAAAACTTTCGCATTCGTAACAACGTAAGGCCACCTTGGTCTGCGCGTTCCTAATGCTCGAGGCTCTTCTCCTGTTGGCACTCCGTGGAACTTCCGTGCGTTGACCCTCTGCTTGGCTGGCAGTTCATGTACCGCCCGTGTGCCGCGAATTATCACTGTCGCTGTACGTTCTACTGTTGTGGCGCGCATAGAAGCTATTATTGAAATTCTCCTGTCTCTCGGCTTCTTGAACCAAAACCGCAATTTTTAAAGCTTCGTCTACTGAAACCAGAGATGCATAACGAACCTGTCTGCCTGGATCACCAGTCAAACCAGCCACGAAGCTTGCTAAAAGCATGCGTTCCGCTCTTTCTCAATGCACTCCCTGAGCTACTCGGTCGTCAGCCTGACACTTAATCCTCTGAGCCTTACACCTATCTACAAACTCTTGCGGACATTCGTTTTTGCCTTGTCGGGCCATCTGTAGCCTCGCGTAATGGTGCTGGTCCGAATGGACATCCTTGTACCGTTTCCTGAACACCTCTTTGAAAGTATTACACGACACGTCTCGTGTTTGGATTTCTGTGCATCCCTGATAAAATAATCTAACAGATCCTTCCAATTTTAAAGCTGCTATATCCATCGTATCTTTTTGTTCCCACCTGCCAATTCGTGCGGGGCTTCAAGGGTTGAAATAAATTATTCTAATGAATTTGTCGACTCCGAACCTGACCACCTCGGGGCAAGCGAGATTAATGAAAGACATTTGTGAACTGTTGGTGCTCCTAGGGACATCCGCTCTCTAAGTCTTTGAATCCCTTATTTTTACTCTTCTATTTCTTGTTGTAGCTGAGTATGAGCCACCGTTTAACAATAGTCAAGTAAAAAAATTTTCACAAACAAACTACAAAAGAAAAGGGGTAAATTTTACTCTGTTCGCGGTCTAATTTCGGTTACGTAACTCTTCCTTCAATCTACCGTAAAAAGTATATAGCAACCACTTAATTACAGGTTCTGTACTAACATACTAGCGTGAAATAAATTCGCGTTCATGCTAATCAGTCTTATAAATCCCAGCGCTGCCAACCATTTGTAATGCCCTATCTTGGAGAAACTAGGTTTTACTAGAGGTACTCTGTAGGACATATATACGAGTAGCGTGAGGGTTTCGTAACACTGATATACTGATAAACGGTAGTAACTGCCACCACTCATTAAATGCTGACATTGCTCTTTATAAGGGTGTAGTTCACGAAGACAAGTAACTGACCAAACTCTCACTTGAATATAGTGTATATATTGTGAACTGATGGAAATAATATTATAATACAGATATGAAGGGGATGGTCAATTATACAGTGAAACAAGGAAGATAAAATAATTATCTTGCTCTTGTATAAAACCGAATCAATGGGAATTTAGAATTTAGTTCAGATCATCCGAATTCTATTACGAAAGTGTTTTACTCGAATTAATTTGGAATACAGAAAATTAATTCAGTCAATAGTCTTACCTTGTAGAATGAAGAAGCGGTCACATCGTAATCAATATTGAAGTTTGTATTATAATTATCGTTTTCAAGGTCTTGTAGATACGTAGTGACCGGTGAACAGCGATACCTTCGAGTGAATTGTCGCGTCAGCAAAATGCAGGGGTTTTTATTAGAGCAGAATGATGCAGTTAACATATTTTACATTATAGCGAAACGGTCGCGTCACAGTTGAGGTTAAACTCTTTGAAAGAATAAGGAACGGACAAATTTGCGCTGAGTAGTAACTGTGAGCGATCGTTCGTTTCACAATGAGGAAGTGAAATAAAATGAAATCTAACTGAAACTGTTCTGAAATACAAATCTAAAAAATACCAAAATTGATATCTAAAATGTAACATACAATGATGTACATTTCACATGCATTACGCTGTAATGATACTTGACATATATGCTGAAACTGTCCGACGGCGACATTATTTTATCTTTTACAAATATGTAATCAAAACATAAATTGCGCTGTCCTTGCAAATCTGGTATTGACGCTCGACATACTGATGATCTCTGCTGCGTTTCGTTTCGAAATATGATTGGGCGAACTGAAGAAATTCGTGTATTGGCGCTTCAACTTTAGCATATCTGGGCTGAAAATGTACTCGAAGTATGACTTGCGCCAACTGAATCAACTCCGGTTTTCATGCTCGACATGAGTCATACTTGTCAAAGGACAACAAACAAGTCTTGAACCAAATTAAATAATTCGTGTTTTGGTGTTCAAACTCCAGCCTATCTATACTGAATGAGAGCTGGAAACAGAATTCGCGCCAAGTGATAAAGTTCGATTATTTGCGCTCGACATGCAGCATATCTGCACTGAATATGGAGTCCAAACCTAACCTTCGCCAACTAAAGAAATTCGTGTATAATCTTTCGATCTACAGACTATATGTGCTGAATATAGGCTCGAAATATGACTCGCTCCAAGTGATCAAATTCGTGTAGTGGCATTCTACCTACACCCAATCTGTGCAGAAAATTGCCTCAAAACATGACTTGCGACAAGTGACAAAAATCGTTTATTTGAGCTCGACAAGCAGATTATTTGTATTGAATATGGGGGTCCAAACGTGACTTGCTACAACATACGAATTTCGTGTAGAGTCGTTCGAATTATAGCCTATCTGTGCAGAATATAGGCCCGAAACCTGACTCGCTCCAAGTGATGAAATTCGAATATTGGCGTTTGACATACAGCCTATCTGTACTGAATATGCGCTCCAAACATGACTTGCGCAAACTCAAGAAATTCGTGTACTTGTCCTCGAACTACTGTCTATCTGAGCTCAATATAGACTCCAAACCTGACTCATGGAGAGGGACGAAATTAGTGTTATTACTCGACATGCAGGCTCAATATGGGCTACGAACATGAGTCTCGCCAATTGAAAATATTCGTGTATTTGGTCTCGACCTACAGCCTATCTGTACATAATATGAACTCAAAACATGACTCTCGCTAAGTGATGAAATACTTGTAATGGAGCTCAACAATTAGCTCGAAAATGTTCAAAATTTGACTTGTGGCAACAAATAAAGTTCGTGTATTGGTGGAAGACCTACAGATTATTCGCGCTTTTGTCGAAATATAACTTGTGCCAAGTGAAGAAATTCAGGTATTTCCCTTCGATATCCAGCCTATCTGAGCTGAGTATGGGATCCAAAAATGACCTGCGCCAAACGAAAGTCGTTAATAGTCGTTCGACCAACAATCTTTGCTGAATATTATCTCGAAACATTACTTCCGAGAAATGAAGAAATTCGTGTATTGTCGCTCGACCTACAGATTATGAGTATTTAACAAGTCCTCAAAACATGACTCGCGCCAAGTGATGAAATTTGTTTATTTTCGCTCGACTTGCAGACCATCTGTGCTAAATATGGGGTTCATGCATGATTTTGTCCGACTGAAAAAATATTGTTCGACCTACAGCCTATCTGTGACGAATATAGGCTTGAAGCATGTCTCGCATCAAGTGATTAAATTCCTTTATTGGCACTGAACCTACACCCAAACTCTGAAGAATATTGTCTTGAAACATAACTTGCTACAAGTGATTTAATTGGTATATTTGCTATCGACATGCAGCATTGCTGTACACAAAAAGGGCTCCAAAAATGACTTGCTCCAGCTGAAGATAGTCGTTATTGGGGCTCGACATACAGCTCATATTTGTCGTAAAGACCTGGAAATATGACTCGTTTCAAGTGTTGAATTTCATGTATTGTAATTGTAAATGCATCTTATCTGTGCTTATTTGCTCAAAACATGGCATGAGGCAACTAAAGGAATAAGAATATTTGCGCTCGACCCACAGCCTGTCTGTGCTGCATTTGGCCTTCTTCTGTACTCGAAACATGACTCGCGCAAAGTTTTGCAATAAGTGTAATGGCTCTCGCCTTGCAGGCTGTCTGTACTGAATATGGGTTAAATGCATGATTTGCTTCAACTAAAGAAGTTCGTGTATTGGCAAACGACTTACAGCTTACCTGTGACGAATGTGGCCTCGAAGTACTACTTGCGCCAACTGAATTAATAACTGTTTAGGCGCTCGGCATGAAGCGTACCTGTTGATAGATGTCTTGGGCTAAATCAAGAAAACTGTGTTGGAGTGCATGACCTAAAGCTTACAGTGCTGAATCGGGGCAGGAAACATAAGTCGTGCCAATTGATGAAATTCGTCTATATGCGCTCGACAAGCAGCCTAGCTGTGCTGAATATGGTACGAAAACATGACTTGCACCAACTGAAACAAATTCATGTATTTTCGTTTGACCAACAGCTTATCAGTGCTAAAAATGGGCTCGAAACTAGACGTTCTCCAAGTGACGAGAATTGTTTAATGGCACTCAAATCTAGATCGAGTCTCTACAGAAACATGACTTAGGACAAACGATGAAATTCGTATAATTGTGAACTACATGCAGCTTTACCGGAGGTTAGCACCTAACTTCGCCGAAACGGCGAAGCCTCTGACCGCACTGGAGTGAAAACCCAGCAGTTTTCTTGGGGGCAGAGTCAGCATGAAGCGTTCGATAATCTGAAACATTAACTCAGTGCAACACGTGTACTGGCTTTTATAAACTTTAGTCTTCTTTTATCCTGACGACTGACGCGTACAAGGTAGTTGTCGCGGCCGTCTTATCTAAAGTTCAAAACGGAGTCGGGCCGCCCGTCGCTTTCGCGAGCAGGTAAACGAACAAGGCAGAAAAGCCTACACGTCTTCAAAATCAGAGATGTCAGCTTTGGTTTGGACAACCAAATTTTTTCGTTGTTACTTGTATGGCCGCAAATTCCTGGCCCGAACCGATCATTCTGCCCTCACTTATCTGCGTAACTTTTCGGATCAGAAGCAGCGACTCATGAGGTTGAGTATGAAACAGACTTCACAGTAGACAATAGGGTTGGTAAGAAAATCCCTCACGCTGTTGCGTTGAGCCGTCACGTAGGCGCCATCTCAAACGAGGAAAATCTGACTAGAGAAGTTGTCCTTAGCGAACAGGCGAAAGACAAGTTCGGTCAAAAAATGGATCCAGTGACCTATCAGAGTAAGCGAGAGTTTTTTGTGGACCAGGAAAGCCTCTTATATCGGCGTAGAAATCCGCACCGTCATCAATTAGTCGTGCCTAAGTCGCTAATTCAAGACGTGGTAAGAGCGAATCATAACCCCTCCTACGTGGCACATCCGGGTACAAAGAGAACGCACGATGAGATTGCGTTAAACTATTGGTGGCCTGGCATGCGCAGGACTATTGACGACTATGTCCAGAAGGGCGACTCCTGCCAAAGAAGGAAGGAGGATCGGCAGTTTACTGCGCCCCTAGGTTCCCCCGAGTTACCTGAGAGACCGTTTTAAATTATCTCAATGGATAACACCGGTCCATATCCGCTGACACCGCGCCGTCATAAGTATCTGCTCACTTTTGCCGATCATTTTTTAAATATGCAGAAGCTTATGCTATACCAGAAAAGACGGCCGAAGTATGTGCTCGAGTGTACACTAGAGAGATCGTTACTCGTCATGGCACGGTTTCTATCTTGGTTACCGACCAAGGCAGCGCTTTCATGTCCTCGTTTTTAGCGACACATGTAAGGTACTAGGGTTTCAGAGGATTCACACCTCTAGCTATCCTGAGTCTAAAGGAATGGCTGAGCGCTGGCATCGGACTCTCCACACAAGTCTCTCTCACCTTGTTAACAACTCTCATACCGATTGGGACGTTCAGTTACCTTTTTTCTTCATGGCTTACCGGGCAACCCCACACACCACCAACGGGTACAGCCCATTCTATTTGCTGCAAGCGTCTGCTGTATATTTTGTGATTTGACTAACACAACGGGGATGTCGCACCTCAAAGTTCTTTGTACTTGTCATTAGGAGCTAAGAACATATAAGTGAATAGGAATTGTTCAACTTAAAAAAACACAAGACCAGAATATGGAAACTGAGAATCAGACTTCCCTCTGACCCATATATTTAAAGTCCGATTTTCCAATAAGCATATTCGTACTAATCACCTTGGGTATATGCGGGCTTTATATATATATATATATGTGTGTGTGTGTGTGTGTGTGTGTGTGTGTGTGTGTAGCATATTCGTACTAATCACCTTGGGTATATGCGAGCTTTATATATATATATGATCCCATCATCAATGTAAATCAGCAAACGATATCATATAATTCTTACAATTCGGGAAATTAACGTAACAGAACGGAACTTAGACGTATGGAACAGAAATTTTTAAAGTGCTCAGTAGTGCATAAGAATGAATATGTAAAAAAGACACGTCTGAAGAGTACATGACTTTACCTTTAAGCTATGACAGATTTTTTTGATCCATGGAATGTGAAAAGAAATTAAAATTACAATTGCCATACTGGCATGCAAGAAATCGAAATGTGTAATGATCTCATTTGGAACACAGCATAACACTCTGACCCAATATCTGAACCTGCAACAGGCAGCCACAAAAATCATAGTTCATCTGCTAACAGAATATAGTCATGCACACACGTGTAAGGACCTTCAGGAAAACCAAGAGAGACCCACAAGATATTTCAGAGTTCATCACAAAGTGGCAAAATTGAAGATGACATTGAAAAGGCGGAGATTTGATGACATAAGAATTCAAAACCCATAGCAGACCACACTTACCGAGTTCGAACGTTTGCTAATTCTTCCATAAATTTCAGTCATTGGACAAGCTGTATGAAGCACAAGGAAACTACTCCAGAGGAGAAAGTACTGAATAAGGGTAAATGGAGCTATTATAGAGAAGGAGAACAGAATCTGAATATTAATTTTCTTCATCGTGTAAAAGAAGTGTTTGTAGAAGGGGGCAGTAAATGGAAGTTAAATATTCTATGTATTTCATATTGACCAGTGCAGTAGATAAATTATCTTGATTCAGCTGCTTGGGCAAAATAAGTAATTACTTCATTACACATTTTTGTGTTTGTTTATTAAATTGATAAGTTCAATTGATCCCAACATGATCACCCTCTGTTTATTACTAAACAATCACTGCAGGGGACAAAATCTTCAGTCACAATGATGACAAATCAGTTGTCATTTCACGGCAGTTTTTATCCTATGATGTTCCATCAGACACTCTTCATTTCCACAGAACGAATTCCTGAAGCATGTGAAAGGAAGCTGCCAGTCTCATTTGACTTGTTCGCAGAATTTATGTTACTGTAATCATCTGAAAAATAAAGTGCTGGTCTTGATGTCTCTGGTAGACACTCGGACACTATAAGGTTCCCAACATCATTATCTCCTCCATGCGCACGTGGGCTGAAACATAGTGGTGAATATTTTGATGTACATACCGTGCATTTTGTACAGTTTACTATTCATATCAACAAATGTACAATATATATATATATATATATATATATATATATATTATTAAATTTAATTCAGTAAAAACAGTATATGAAAATGGTTATGTGATCGTTGCTGGATAATAAAATACAATATACAAAATGTTAATAAAACGTGGAAGTTGTTGTTTGGTGACTGCATACCAAAATAGGACTGTCCCTTTAATAATTAAATAATTTTGTAAGTTTAGCAAAACACAAGGTTAAGACTCCCTGAAGAAGTGTGAAAGACGTAGGAGTACTTACAATATATAAAAAATAATACTAATATATATATTATATATATACTATATATATTGTGCATTAGTTGCTTTGAATAATAGATAACTGTGAGTATTACCTTTGCTATTGACATACTTCAGTCCACTTCTGCAGTGGAAATGTCACTACAGCAGTTTGAATGACAAGTAGTATAGAAGGAAAGCATTAACAGAACCTGACAAAGCTCGCCAAAATATAATGAATTCAGAACACAGTAAAGCCTGCCTTAATGCCATACTCTACGTCCCAATCTCACATATACGAAAAGGTGCTGATATGTCCTTAGCTCGACCTACTTCCCGATGTCGTAGAACGGAATCTATAGTGCCGTTAGAAACAGGGGTCTGTTCATGTGCCGAATTGTAAGGTTTTTCTTGTTACAGAGGTAGGAAGGAAGATGACAGGCGACGCGCGCGATTTCAACAACATCACGACGCGAGCTGTCATCAAGTTTTTTTTCTGCAAGGCAAGACGCCGAAGAAAATTCACGCCATTCTGACAAAAACATTAGGGGAACATGCACCATCGTATACGACCGTAAAAACTGGGTGACCCAGTTTAAACTTGGTGATTTTTCTACCTGTGATGCGCCTCGTCCTGGACGACCCAAAACAGTGACCACCCCGGAGATTATTGATCAAATTCACAAGCTATCTTGGAAGACGCCGAATTTCCGCTAAATCAACAGCTGAGCAACTGGGCATCTCAAGTGAGCAGGCTGGGTTCACCATTCATGAAGATTTGGACACGCGGAAGCTCTCCGCGAAGTGGGTCCCAAAATGCCTGAACGCGGATCAAAAATGTCAACGGTTCCAGTCGTCTGAGCAACTTCTGGAATTTTTTGCGCGATCCAAATGATTTCCTGTAGCGATTGGTGACCACGGACGAAACTTTGTTATATCACTATGACCCGGAGACAAAGCATCAATGAAGTGGTGGCATAGCGGCTCACCCCGCCCCAAAAAATTCCGAGTGCAAAAATCTGTTGGAAAAGTTCTTGCCTCGACTGTTTGAGATCAAGACGGCATCCTCCACATTGATTATCTTCCAAAGGGCTAAACTATCAACGCGGAGTGTTTATCATCTCTGCTGGTGCAATTGAAGAACATATTAAAGGAAAAATGCCGCGAAAGTCACCAAGGTGGTCTTGTTCTTGCGCGACAATGCCCCGACTCACCGGGCACTTGCAACCCAGAAGAAACTGGCCTACCTGGGCTTCCAGTGTCTTGATCACCCACCCTATTCTACGGATCTGGCCCCGTCGGACTACCACCGGTTTCCTGGACTGAAAAAAACAATTGAAACTTCGCCATTTTTTCCGACGCGCAAGTCATTGCTGCCGCGGATACCTGGTTGGACGGACAATCTTCTGATTTTTTTGAGTGGCTTGCAAAAGTTAGAGCAACGGGATAAGAAGTGTATTGAGCTTCATGTGGAGTGTGTTGAATAAATCCCGAGTTTGGTCGCTGTAGCTTGTTTCCTTCGTGGTCGGGCTAAGGACTTACCAGCACCCCCTCGTATACCTATGACTGAACACCAAAATTCTGCACTGTGATGCCAACACTGACATTTATGTACAAAGGTACTGTTTAGCTGTCGTATACTTAAATGTGTAACAGTTGCTACCATTATTTTAGTCTATCCATTGGATGATATATTAGTGTAAATTCTTGTTTTGAAGTATTTTGAAATGGAATCAGAAACTATTTCGTGTTTTAACAATTTCACGTTCAGGTATGGTTTAAATTTGTAATGGTATTTCAGTTCTCACTAAAAACCACGTGGGATATTTATCCTACTGTTCATAGTTAACCATAATTCCCTAATGTAGTGCAAACTCAATAATTCTTCCAGACCCTGTCATGACCCAGTGTAGCAAATTTCACAGTCCTGTTTTATGCTGATTATACATCATGTACGCCCTGTGTCCCAAATGTTCCCATTCGATATAGTATCACAACCCACATCTGTCGTAAAATTCTGTTTCACGTATGAGTGAATGACACACATTAACCATGTTAGGGTGTGGGAAGTCTTGTTAGGCTTATCATATTTCATTACTTCTAACAAATTATAACATTAGTCCTCAGACAATACAATTCCAAATATGTGAATTATTGTACAAATAAAATTACTGTAGTGACAGGATGTGAAATTAATGTGCAATATTTTACTCAGTCATATATCTATCTCTTAGTGCTATACAACCTACAAACCTTCTGAAATACTCCTCTTGCAACCTGTCACTGAAGTCACTGTGTTCTTCCATGTCTTCTCGTGGCTTTTTAAGTTGCATATAATGCCGCAGTGCATAAATAAGCTATTGTGAGCAATTGCAAAAAAAGCATGTATCAATATATTTCCTTCTCAGAAAAAAATAAAAATAATGGATTGAGGTGGTATGGGAAAGTACAATCAAATAAAAAAATAAGAAATACACAGCTCGTTAATTATGTGAACATAAAATAATGAATTACTTATGAATTTTACAGAAAAACATGTCATTGTGAAAATAACATTTTAGCAAGACATGAGACATAAGTGACATCATCACAAACATGGGGAATTGGTTCACTGAAACACCCCAATTTGCTTCCAGTTTCATAGTATGCTAGTAAACCCTCCTCTGATTTCCTGCCTGAAATATTAGATGTGAACTTTTATTTGTTTGTTCATTTGTAGCACATGGTTTTACTCACATGGTCATTGAGGCTGTGTATGTGTTGCCCATAGTCCATCATCTGTACAGTGTTTGTGTAGAGCCTGCAGTCAAGGTATGATTCCTGTTTACACAACTCACTTTTAAAATACTAAGTCTCCATTGATTTTGGGAGGAGTGAAAATTCTGAGAACATCAGACTTGTGTCCCTTTTAGAATTATTTCAACACAGAACATTTGTCTAATGATTTGTGTGGTGTGTTGTGACCCAGTATCCATTTTGTTTGGTTTTTTATTCAGCAAGCACACAGATTTTCACCAGTTTTTCTCTCCTAGAACTGATGGGAAGGTATTAATGGTAATAAGTTTATAGATGTACGTTGTATTCAAAATGTGACCATGGAAAATTTATGATTTAATTTTCTCCAGCACTAGCAGAACCACATTAATATATGGCTCATGCAGAACAACATGCTGTTCAACAGTCATTTCATTCTCACAAGCAGTACTAGGGCGAGAGGCTGGCAAGAGTTTGAATTGTACTCTTCATAAATGCAACAAAAACACAAAAAATGTTGATGCCAGAACATTGCTGCTGGCATGAGTAACCATAAGAATCAGCAGCAGGCTCTTACTTTTAAGTTGAAACATTCTGATGGACAAGTGGATCTGAAATCAATAGAGTTCTTAATAGCTCCCTAAGTTACTGCAGATGTGGGAGGAAGGAAAAAAAAGAGAAAGAGGAATTACCTAGAACTGAACCATAACTGCTGGCTCTGCAGCCAATTCTGCAACTGAGCACCCACAAATGACATATTTATATTTCATTAATGAGACACACTAAAGGTTAAGAACATGGCAAGTAACACCACATATTACGAGGGAACAAAGGAGTGTTGACACCTTATTTGTTGGCTTCCAGTATGTCAGACAAGTGTTTAACACCACACTGCAAAACTGATGCCAAATAAAGAGGCCTTCAATGAAACTGGTCCCCTAATAAATTATGGAATTCTAAATTTTCAGTGTTATCATTCCTCATCCAAGGTCATAAATAAACATATAAATTCATTTTATCGTTATAAAATTCTATTATACACACACTTCAGTTTAATGAGCAGAAATTGAGATCTCGTACATAATAATGAATCCAACAAAATTAAATTATTTTACAGGTACTTCAAACACCATGCACCTCCAATTAAAGCCGCTGCATGTAAATGTCCTTTGTTATTGCATACCAGCTTGAATGAAGCAGTGCATGTTTTGACACCACAAGCAAATCTGCAGAACAGGAAATTCATTCAAATGAATCAACCAACTAGATGCAGCAATTAATTATAGGTTTATTGTTTGTCGTTCCTACGGTAAACCAGAGGCTGCCGCTGCAGTTGATAGGCTGCTGATGATGGGCATAAGGATGCCCGAAACATGTTGAGCGGTATCTAAACGACAAACAATAAACCTGTAATTAATTGCCGCATCTAGTTGGTTGCTTCATTTGAATTTGTGAAGATGCACGGACCTACAAACCCTAAATTTAGGAAATTCATGTCGTTTCAAATACTCACCCTGCGTCTCCGGACATAATACGTGAGGGATGCAACCATTGCAAGCAGGACAAATATGCACACTATTGAGGTGATTATTACTGATGTAGAGTTTGCTGAGTCATCTGTAATAGGAGTAAGACAATTGTCTGGTTAGTATCCTCATGCGGGGGTCAAAGGTCGACATGGTCTCAGGGGTTATACATATGCTTATATATGTAAAAACGATAAATCCTGAGAAAAACGAACCAGCAACAACAACAACGGCGGCTCTGTCGGCAATTGCTACTCTCATGTCCACGAAGGCTAAGGCCGAGTGACCCATGGGCAATGCAGCTGGAACTGCAGCAGACGGGAGAGGGTACAGGCGAAAGCCCAGCGCCTTAAAACTGGGCCCATTCAGCTAAGGGAGCACACCCCTACAGAAAAGCATGCAGGTCTAAAGGCATCAAAGTGGCAGCCCCACCACTAGACTCACCCCGCGACGGGCCGGTAACCTATCTAGGGGACATCAAAACCCTCGCAAAATCCTCAAAAGGAAGAAGCGGACCGACACTCAATATGACTACAAGGCTAGATTTGACGGACAAAGAATTGGGAAACTAAAAGTAGCCACATGGAATGTAAGGAGAATTGCGGAGAAAATGGAGGAATTACAAACAGAACTGCTAAAAAGGAAAATTGACATTGCCATTATAGCAGAACTAAAGAAGAAAAACAAAGGATCAGAAGACATAGGTAATTACCTAATGATTTACTGTGGGGTACCAACCAACCAATGGGCATCATCTGGAGTAGCAATTGCA
>Ga0268261_10000307_pt1 | contig 30231 bp, 22 predicted proteins | sample TergutNc150P1_FD_190353 | JGI IMG/M metagenome (GOLD analysis project Ga0268261, IMG submission 190353) | Nasutitermes corniger P1 segment gut microbial community from laboratory colony in Florida, USA - Nc150 P1 (SPAdes) (version 2) | ecosystem: Host-associated > Arthropoda: Insects >... | reverse complement strand
AGTGGTATACTAGGTAGAATAATAAAGAATAGTAGTGACATATTTCACTACAAAGTATGTAGAGAGCTGTAGGTATATACCAGATAGGTGGTATATAGGACACTAACAAACATGGGTATCCTATAGCTTTATTGGGCAACCATCGGCAATCCAATAGGTTATAGCCCCCTAACAAACGTGGGTATCCTATATACCCCTTAGGTAGTGATTAGAGTTAGGTTGCTATAATAAACGACAGGTGATAGAGATATACCTGTGCGTGCGAAGTATCCCACTTTACCGAAAGGTAGGGTGGGTATCTTCTATAATTGGGGTAAAAGGTTGACAAAGAAGGGAAATAGTGGTATACTAGGTAGAATAATAAAGAATAGTAAAGAAGAAATGCATTATTTGAATACGAACCAATAACTTGGTATATGAGTTTTTTGGAGTTAAAAAGCTATAATGAAGAACTTAATAACCTATTTCAAGCTATACAACAACCACTAGATAAAATACATTGTATATAGATAAATCAGTTCAAAGCAATACAAAACAAGACACGCAAAAACATAGCCTTTCTATTTGCTGGGGTAGAGATGGGTATGAGCTAATTGAACATGATTTTGTTTATACTTCATTGAGCAAAGAATTAAACAAATTATATAATTAACAAAAAATTACGAAAAACAAAAACTGATTTAAAGTCACAAAGCTTGATTTGTGACTATTGTTAAACTAGTAGAATAGTTTGATATAGAGTGTATTAGATTTATTTAACAATACACTCTATTCTTTAATTTTAACACTATAATAGCTTACGATAATAGTTAATATAATTATATTAACTATTATTTTTTACCCCAATATAGTATTTTAACGCTAACAAATTCTCTTACTGTAATGAGATCTGATAAAGTTAAACTATCTACATATATTATATATTTTTCTTCATTAATACCAGAACCTACAGAAATTATTGTATATATGTCATAATCATTATCATTCCAAATTGAATAATTGTCATATATGTACTTACTGTCATAAGTAGCACCAATATACTCAATAGTCGGCTTTTTATTGGTTTTACAACCAATTAAACTAAATACTGTAATGCACATTAATAGCATTATCAATATTTTAGCAAATGATTTTTTTGATAGTTTAATATTTTTATTCATTATTTTATCTCCTATATTTTTGAATATCCTTTGTGTTGGTTAATATAATTTTGAATTATTATTTAATAGAAAAGCTATATTTCAAAATTTTCTTATTAAGCAATTATTTATCTATTATACTAAAATATGTCTAATTTGTAAATATATATATATATTGGTTGTTGTAAATATGTGGAAATTAAAATTTATAATTATATGTTTGATAATAAATGGTATAAATAATAGTAAATATATTTATATAAACAGTATAGTTCGCAATAATACTATTTTACTATAACTAACTATTGATAATTTGGTGGGGTATAATTTTGTCATGTAAATAGAATACTACTTTTATGCAAATTAAAGATAAACCTATGTTGTCATATGTTAATTTATCCGAAAGAGAGATTTTGACAAAGTTTGGATATAATGGAATACCTAGCGAGGTGATAGTATGAGTACTCAAAAACTAGCCTTAGAAGGTAAAAACTATGCACTAGATCAACAAAAAGTAAGATATAATGCTTTTGTAGACAAGTATAGTCCAAGGACTAGTGTAAGAAGTTCGTTATTGCATAGTTTTTTTGTAGGTGGAATAACTTGTTGTGTTGCTCAAATTTTGCATCAAGCTTTGCAACTAGCTTTGCCTGATACTACTGGAGATATTATTGCCACATATACTATTATGATTTTGGTATTTAGTGCAATCTTTATGACAGGTTTAGGGTGGTATGACAATTTGGGTAGATGGGGTGGTGCGGGTAGCTTTTTGCCTATTACAGGATTTGCTAATGCTATGGCTGCAAGTGCTATGGAATTTAAGACAGAGGGATTGGTTTTTGGTACATCTGTAAAGATGTTTAGTATAGTGGGTCCTGTTATAGTTAATGGTGTAGTGTGGTCTAGTTTGTTGGGTATGGGACATTATTTGATTGTTGGTTTAATAGGGTAAATTATGAAGATATCGTTATTACATGAGAGTGCTGTAGACTGTAGCTTTGAAAAAGAGTTGGAGGAAGCTACTACAAAAATAAAGCATATTTACAACAAGACTCGTCCGCACAAAGTTTTGTATTTTGACAACCCTAGTTATGTCTCTGGGCGAATGTCCATTGTCAGCAGAAAAGAGGGAGAAGGTCCAATTGGAAAGTACTTTGACAAAATACAAAATGATGCAAAGTATGGACAAAAGAATTTTGAATTGGCTGAAATCAATTTTTTGCAAGAAAGTATTTGGGGGGCAATACAGTCGGCAAATCTCAAAATAAGTGATATTGATTTAATGTTAAGTGGAGATTTGCTCAATCAATTGACAACATCAAATTATGTAGCACGCAATCTAGGTTTGCCTTTTTTGGGTGTTTATAGTGCGTGTTCATCTATGTCGCAAGCTCTATTGATGGGTGCTGTAATGATAGATGGTGGGCATGCTAATAATGTCGTATGTGGGGTGTCTAGTCACTTTGCGTCGGCTGAGCGACAATTTAGAATGCCTTTAGAATATGGTGGACAAAAACCTCCATATTCTCAGTGGACAGTTACGGGGGCAGGTAGTACTGTATTGTCAAGCAAGGATAATGGTGGTATAAGAATAGTTAAGGGACTTATGGGTACGGTAGTAGATATGGGTACTCATGATATTGCCAATATGGGTGCAGCAATGGCACCAGCTTTTTTGCATTCATTGGTTTCATTTTTTAATGAGACAGGTACAAATATAGATGATTATGATTTGGTAGTATCAGGTGACTTGGGTAAATTAGGTTCTGATATTGCTAGAACTATAGCATTGGAAGAAGGGATACGCTTGGGGCATAAATATATAGATTGTGGTGCAATTATGTACAATAATTATCAAAATGCATATCAAGGTGGTAGTGGTTGTGCATGTAGTGCTACAGTAATCAATGGCTATATTTTGCCTCAAATGCTAGATAAAAAATATAAAAAAGTATTGTATCTAGCTACAGGGGCATTGATGAGTCCTCAAAGCACTTATCAAGGTGAGAGTATCCCTTGTATTAGTCATGGAGTATTGTTTGAAATATAATATATTTGCTTTATCAATACCTTAAGTTTGTGGTATAGAATTTTATTCAATTAGCAATATTATGCTAGTTGAATTTTGTTGTATATGTATGATATTCATTTAATTTAACTTGACAAAATTATAAATATATTGTAAAATAATAATGAAATATTAGGTTTGTAAATTTATATTATAGGAGATTTACATGATTAATCAATCTATAGTTTTTAATATTTTAGCATCATCAAGTGATACTAGTACAGAACCACCTACTATATTAGGTATAATATTCTTGCTCTCATTTTTTGTTTTTATTGTGGGTTTGAGTATATTGCTTAGGTTTTTGATTTATAGAAAGAAGTATTTTTATGATTATAATGGGTACAAGATTATGGTTCATAAAAAAATTTTCAGTATAGAATTGTGGCTTAACCAACAAAAAGTTGCAACTAAGAGTTGTAGTGGACATTTTTGGTTGGGAATAATGGCTGGGGAAAGAATTTTGGTCTACCAACATGGAGATATGCAATTTGTAGTCAATTCAAGAGTTGGTTATCTTAGGCTACATACGATACTAACATGCAACAATTTTTTGATAAATCCAATTGATGTGAAGTAGTAATGAAATAGTATGGTTGATTGTATTTTTAATTAATGTTAAAAGAATTAATTGAGCATATATAATATAATGCAAATAAAATCCATACAATGAGATATGTAGTTGTATGGATTTTATTTGCAAACATGTAAAAAAGTAGAGTAAGGGCATGAAAAGCACTACAAATTAGTTGACAAATACTACCATAAAAGGTAGTATACTACCATTTCAATGGGATACATAGAGATAAGTAAGAAGCTATTGAGATAAGGAGACATATGATAATACCAGTTGTAGCTATTGGAGTAGTTGCACTTCGTGGAACAAGCTACGATATGCAGACAGTGATACAATCACAAGAGAAAAGTATAGGGATAGGATTTGATATAAGAGAAGAGATGCAAAGAGCGTTGCGAGATATGAGAGATACAAGGACACAATTGACAGAGAAGCAACAAGAGTTAGTAAATAAGTACAACCAAGAATATGTAGATAGATTTCTTGAATTGTATGAGATTAATGATACTAATGAATTGATGGAGTTTGTGTTTTCGCAATTAAGTGAATATGAGTGGGATATAATCAATGAGTATTTGCCTACCGCATTACAGTCAATTGGTATAGAGTTTGGAGATAGTCAACAGAGAGGTAGTGTAACTTTAGATATATCTTTAGAAGTTAGCAATTCAATTTTTTGGGGAGCAGTTGCGTCAGTTGTAGCAAAAGCTATTGTTAAGGGTGCTTTGAATGGACTTATCACAATTATTACCTCTTCTTTTACTGGTGTTATGGCAACTATCGGATCTATATTGGGTGAAATAATTGGTGCAGCAATTGGTTGGTATATAGGTAATTTGATTTTTGATTTGGTAGAACCTGCTTTGAGAAAATTTTTTGATAGTCTTGGGGATAGTAGTTCATACTATAATTACTTTGATTGGAGAATATTTGAGCTGGATGAGTGGTGGAATCCTATCAATGGGCATCCTAATTGGAATATAACAAGACTTCTCGTTTCTTTACTCTATTCATTTTTATAAAGAGTTATGGAAAAGCAAAAAAGTTGATTGCTATATAGAATATGTTCCACAATTTATTAAGGATAATATATTATTATTGTTTAATACAATCTTTTTGATTGGACATGGACTATTTACTTTTTTGGCTTATAAGATTTTTGTAAATTGTATATGGATACAAGATGACTCAAAACAGTATGTATTGTTGATGTCTTACTTATTTTTGTTAATATTAGGTCTTTGTATTTTTTTTGGTTGATAGGCTTTTTGACTGTTTGTATATATAAGGTTCAAAAAAAATATAATATCTCATAGGGTACAGTATTTGTTTTTGGCTGTTTTATTCATTGGTCATTGTTTTGTTGGAGTTTGTTTTTATTTGGAATGGGATTTTGTAGTACCTTTTTATCATCAATTATTTTTTCTATTTGGTATTATTTTTGTACTTGCAATTTTTCCTACTTTGGTACTGTCTTCAATAATACTTTTTCAAAAAATTAGAAAAACAAAAAGGATACAACCTGATATAAATCAATAATAATAAAAGATAACACAGAAAGTTATGCAACTTTTCTGTGTTATTTTTTAATTTATAAATTAGTCATCTACAACAAAGTCCCCACAACACATATATGTTGTGGGGACTTTGTTGTAAGTTTAAAAATTTTATTTTATTATACAAACTACATCTACTGTCCTGCCAATCTCTTGTACATTGCCAATCTATCCTTATTGTCTTTATCTGCTTGTGTAAATAGCTCCTTGGCAACTGTTGGGTTTGATTTTAGCAATGCTCTATATCTATTTTCTGATTCTAAGAATTCGTCTAGGTTTGAAGTTGGGTCTTTGCTATCTAGTATAAATGGATTTTTGCCCTCTGCTTGAAGTGCAGGGTTGTATCTATATAGATTCCAGTATCCTGATTCTACTGCCTTTTTGGTTATAGCTTGCCCATTTGACATATCAATTCCATGTGCTATACATGTGGAGTAAGCTACAATCAAACTTGGACCATTGTATGCTTCAGCTTCCGCTATTGCTTTTATAGTATGATTCATGTTAGCACCCATTGCTATTTGTGCTACATATACATAGCCATAACTCATAGCCATTAGACCCAAATCTTTTTTCTTGGTGCGTTTTCCTGAAGCTGCAAATACAGCTGTGCTTCCAATTGGGGTAGACTTAGATGCTTGCCCGCCAGTGTTGCTATAAGATTCTGTATCTAGTACGAGTATATTTACATCTTCGCCCATAGATATAACATGATCTAGTCCACCAAACCCTATATCATAAGCCCAACCATCACCACCAAATATCCAAATACTCTTTTTGACTAGACAATCAGACTCTTGTGAGATATATTGCAATACTTCTTTTAGTTTGCCTTTGACTGTCTTTAATGCAGTCATAATACTTACTTTTATTTCGGGAGCAAGTTGTTTTGTTGTGTCGGCATTTTGTTTGTGTTGTATCCATCTACCAAACAAATCTTTGAGTGTGTCATTTACACCCAATTCTATTGCCAAATTCATTTGTTCCTCTACTTTAGAACGGCGAGCAGTATATGCGAGATGTATGCCATAACCAAATTCTGCATTGTCTTCAAACAAGCTATTTGCCCATGCTGGACCAACTTGTTCGGCATTGTGAGTATATGGATTGGACGGGGCAGAACCCCCGTATATACTTGTGCAACCTGTAGCATTAGCAATAATCATGCGATCGCCAAATAGTTGAGTGACTAGCTTGATGTATGGGGTTTCACCACACCCAGCACATGCACCGCTATATTCAAAATAAGATTGTTTGAATTGGCTGCCTTTGACAGTGTCAGGCTTAAATTTGTCAGATACATCTATAAATGGAATAGTATCTGTATATTTTTGATGTTCCAAATTTGCTAATGCCAAAGGTGACATTTTGAGAGCTTTATTTTTGGCAGGACAAACATTGACACAACTACCACATCCTGTACAGTCTTCAGGGCTAATTTCTATGCGATATTTGTATTTTGTAGTATCATTCTTAAATCCTGTAGCATCAAGTACTGTATAATCATTTGGAGCATTTTCAGCTTGTTTGTCAGTCAATAGCACAGGTCTAATTACAGAATGTGGACAAACCAATGCACATTGATTGCACTGAATACATTCTTCAGGTATCCATTGTGCTATCATGTCAGATATTCCTCGTTTTTCAAACTTAGTAGTACCTGATACAAAACTACCATCTGCATTAAATGCACTTACGGGCAAGACATCTCCACCCATTTTGTTTATGGGATTGATAAAAGTATCATAATAATCATTGCCAGTATCAGGTTTTGGTGTTCCGCCTGTAGTGGCTTTCTCCCATACTTTTTTATCATAATCCACTTTGATTAGTCCTGCAAGAGAATTGTCTACTGCAATAAAGTTTTTTTGGACTACATCGTCGCCCTTTTTTTGATATGTCTTTTTGATTGCGTCTTTGATATAGCCAATTGCCGCATTGATATCAGGTATAACATTAGAAATTTTAAAGAATGCTGTTTGCAACACGCCATTAGTTCTACGCCCCATACCACTGTCTCTAGCAATTTTGGTAGCATCTATGATATAAAATTGTATATTTTTCTTTGCAATTTGTTGCTTCATGCTAGCAGGCAATTGCTTGTCTAGCTCTTGCTGTGACCAATTTGTGTTGAGCAAGAATACACCATTTGGTTTTAGATCATGCAACATGTCATAAGTCAATACATAAGCTTGATTGTGGCATGCTACAAAGTCAGCATTTTCTACTAAATAACTAGACTTAATACGATTTTTACCAAATCTCAAGTGAGAAACTGTAAGCCCCCCTGACTTTTTAGAGTCGTATACAAAGTGTCCTTGAGCATAGAGTGGGGTATTGTCACCTATAATTTTTATAGTATTCTTATTGCTTCCTACAGTGCCATCACTACCCAATCCATAGATTTTGCATTGAGTACTACCTTCAGGGCTAGCATTGATAACTTCGGGTATGTCTATGTGTGTATTGGTAACATCGTCTACAATATTTACAGTAAAACCATTTTTAGGATTTTTGGTAGACAAGTGAGCAAATACAGCATTGGCGTGTGTTGGAGCAAATTCTTTAGCACCCAAACCATATCTACCACCGACAACATTGATATTGGTGAGACCGCTTTGTGTCAAGGCTGCTACTACATCTAAGTAAAGTGGACCGCCTGTACTTCCAGATTCTTTAGTTCTGTCAAGGACTGCTATAGACTTTACAGTTTTGGGTATAAGACTTACAAAGTCTTTGATACTAAATGGGCGATATAGCCTAACTTTGATTAGTCCTACTTTTTGCCCTTTTGAAGTTAAATAATCTATAGTTTCTTCCACTACATCTGTAGAACTTGCCATACAAATAATAACTCTATCAGCATCCTTAGCTCCATAGTACTCAAACAATCCATACTTGCGTCCAGTAACTTTGGATACTTTATCCATCATTGATTTTACTATTTCAGGCACTGCATTGTGGTATTTGTTGGAAGCTTCTCTAGCTTGAAAGTAAATATCAGGGTTTTGAGCTGTTCCTTTTTGAGATGGATGTTCTGGATTCAACGCTCTTTTGCGAAATTCATGCAAGCACTGTTTGAGATCATCATCAACAAAACTAGCCAACTCATCATAGTCAAATACATCTATTTTGCTAACTTCGTGACTAGTGCGGTATCCATCAAAAAAATGCAAGAAAGGAACTCTAGATTTGATAGTAGACAAGTGTGAGACAGTAGCCATATCCATAGCATCTTGTACACTAGAACTAGCCAACATAGCAAACCCAGTTTGGCGTACACTCATGACATCGCTATGGTCATTGAATATACTCAAAGCATGGTATGCTAAAGCTCTAGCACTGACATGAAAAACAGTAGGTAGCAACTCACCTGATATCCTATACATGATAGGTATCATAAGCAACAAACCTTGAGACGCTGTATAAGTAGTAGTTAAAGCACCAGACACCAAACTTCCGTGTATAGCTCCCGCTGCTCCCGCTTCTGATTGCATCTCTGCAATACGCAAAGTTTGTCCAAAGATATTCTTTCTACCTTGAGCAGACCAAATATCTGCCACTTCAGCCATGCTAGAAGACGGTGAAATAGGGTAGATAGCTGCCACATCACTAAAAGCATACGCCACATGTGAAGCCGCTGTTCCGCCATCCATTGAGACTTTTTTCATTAAAAACTCCTTGTATGTTGTATATAAAATATAGGGTATATTAAATAAATAGTCTGTATAATTAAATTTTTTACAAAAATATACAATACAACATAATTAGTATAAGCTTTTTAAAAAGAAAAGTCAACAAATGGTATTATGTTTTTGTCAGTTTGGTTGTGTATTTGGGTAAGTTAGAATATTTGTTATTAATTAGTTGAGTTTATTTTGTTAGCAATCAAATCAAAAGTACTGCATCCTTACAATTGTTAAAATTTTGCAAATTAAATATTAATAAATATGCTTGCAAAAAAAAAGAATTTGGGTATATAATATTAATATAGTTTTAATTATATAAACATTAAAGGATGTGTTTGTGTCAAAATTATTTTATAAAAAAATTTCTTTATTTTTAGTTCTTTTATCTCTATGTGGATTTTTGATTGCTTGTACAAATTTTGCTAAGAAAGATGATGATGGTGGCAAAACTCCCACACCGAATATCCCAAGCATTATAATAAGTGGTGGAGCTAGTAGTGTAAAAGTGGAAGAGAGTACGCCTAAGTTTGTAGCAACATTGTACAACTATGATGGCACTTCAGTTCCAACATACAAGTGGACGGTAGACCCAAGCCAAGCAGGAACATTTGGCAATAGCAACAATGCTGAAAGTGTTTTTACTGCAGGCAACCAATCATATTCTAGTGTAAAGATTGAGATGACTGCTAGTGTAGATGGCAATTTGTACAAAATTAGTAAAAACATTAGTATTGTGGATAAAGACAATCCTATTCCTAATATACCGAGTATTGCAATAAGTGGTGGAGCTAGTAGTGTAAAAGTGGGAGAGAGTACGCCTAAGTTTGTAGCAACATTGTACAACTATGATGGCACTTCAGTTCCAACATACAAGTGGACAGTAGATCCAAGCCAAGCAGGAACATTTGGCAATAGCAATAATGTTGAAAGTGTTTTTACTGCAGGTAGTACAAGTTATCCTAGTGTCAAGATTGAGATGACTGCTAGTGTAGATGGTCAAATACTCAATGCAAGTAAAACTATTAGTATTATTCAAGATGGACAAACTCCACCCCCATCACTTGAAGTACCTAATGGACCAACAAGTCCAAGTGATCCAAACATAAAATCATGGCAAGTATCGTCTGATTTGTGGATTCCAAATAGCAACACAACACCAGCTGCAGCTAAGGCTAGATTTCAAAGATTTTTGAGTAGAGAAGATTTTGAGATATTATTCCCAAATAGATATGGAATGGGAGAATGGTATCCATCCAATCCTGCAACACAACCTGTTTTTGACTACTATAGTTATGACAATTTGTTGACTGCGGCAGAAGTGGTAGCTAATATAGTCTTGATATATGGATATAGAAAAAATCCAGATGGAACTCTCAATAGTTATGCTCCTCAAACTAGTGTTTTGCACAAGAATAATGGTACAAAAGCTTATATTATGTCACAACATCCTGATTTTGATGTTGATTGGAATATCAACAAACCTATACAATATCAAGCTATAGATTTTGGAGAATTTTTGGCTCATCAATTGGATAATGACAACAAGAGAGAAATAGCAACAATGCTTGCTCATATGACTCAAGAGACAAGTGGTGGAGAGGGCGTACAAGGTAGGATTGACAAGGCATTGTGGTGGAATGAAGAGACTAGTTATATATGGGGTTGGACAGATCCAGGGTATGTAAGCACTGAAGACAAAACTTATCCACCAACACCAGGGCAATCTTACCATGGTAGAGGTCCAAAGCAATTGAGTTGGAATTACAACTATGGACTGTTTAGTGATATTTTCTTTTTGGACAAGCATGTGTTGTTGGACAATCCGTCACTACTAGTACAAAATGGTGCATTGGGGTATATGACAGCAATAGCTTTTTATATGACGCCACAAGGCAAAAAAGCAAGCATGCATCAGGTTATAGATAGCAATTATAAGTTTGATGATCAAGCTTATGCAGATTCTCATGGTTTCAAAATTGGATTTGGATTGACAATAATAATAATCAATGGTGGTTTGGAAGGGGGATTGACCGAAGCAGATCCACGAGTTGGGACAAGGGTAGGAGCTTATCGCAATATTTGTAGACGCAATGGAGCAAATATTGATGGAGAAAAGTTGGATACAGCAGGAATGAGTGCATGGGAGTGATGTTGTTTAATTTTGGAAGAACTACTAATGTTTTGAGTAAGTGTTGTTCTATACAAGTATATTAATTGATTTTGTAGTATCAGTTGTTAATATTTATTCAAATAGACCGCCACAACAAATACTGTTGTGGCGGTCTATAATTACTAAGTTCTATTTTCAACAACTCAATTTAGCAATTATTGTGTATATACTCAATTATTAGTCATCAAATCCATCTTCAAAGTCATTCTTGGACTTTGGAGTTTTCTTTGGTACTAGTACTGTACGAGTTATCGTTTGTTTTACTGTTCTTGTAGTTGGAGCAACAAACTCGTCGTCATATTCTTCATCTAACTGTTGAATTATAGCAATTTGATCTTCTTCGTTTATTTCTGTACTGTTTCGTTGTTCTTCTGTAGCTTCTTCTTCAAAGTTTAACTCTTCAACTTCAAGTTCTTCTTCTACAAATATTTCTTCTTGTATCTCTACTTCTTCGTATTCTAAGCTTGGATCTTGAGTTGTAGCTACTTCATTCTTGGTTAGGTTGTCATCATCAAATAATTCATAAGAGTCTATAGCATCTACTGTAGCAGTTCCAAGTGATTTTTGAACAGCTTGATTTCTGTCATAACTCAATTTTTTAGGTTTTGGTTTTGCAGCAACATTGATTTCTGCCCGTTTTGAGAAACCATTGATAAAGATAATAAATAGTATTAATATTAAAAATATTGCAAACAACACTGACGGCAACAATGCCCAATTTATACTTCCTACACCTGTACTCAAATCAGGTGATGGTGGTGGTCCAGGTACTCCTAAGTCTATATCAGCATATATACGATGTTCCAATCTATGCTCAAAGTACTCTTCATAGTCTAAGTCATTTGAAATTGCTTTTTCAAAGTCATTGGCAGTCATAGTTTCGTATGTTATGTCATTGACATATACTGTTCCAATTGCATATTCACGACTATGACTAGAGCCACCAAGAGTGATATCTATAGACAACTTTGGTACTTCAGTAGATGTCTTGACATAAAATATAAATTCCTTATATTCGTCAGCCCACCAACCTTTGTAAGCAGAGTCAGAGCTAGAAGCCTTTTGTCTCGTATCCCTAATATCACTAAATTTAAAATCAGTACCATTAAGCTGTATGCCAAGTCCTATAGCATCATCAGTAAGTGCAGTCAAATCAGCCTTGAGTTTTATAGCTACCTTATAGTAACTATTTTCACTTGTGCTAAATTTGATATTGCTAGAGAGTTTTGATGCTGTAGGTTGTGTGTGTCTTAGCATCATTACATATGGATTTGTACTTTCTTGCAATGTGTTGTCACTATCTCTAGTTTGGTGTACAAAATTTGGAAGAGTATTATCTACAATAAATTTTGGGACATTGTTACCTAAGGCAGAATAGTCAGGATTTGGTATCCAATTGGTAGGGATAAGTTCGGTATTGCCAACTTGGTCATTGCCTCTAGCAGTAGCTATATCAAATACACCCCATCTAGAATTATTATTGTTGATTGTTGAATTTCCACCCAAAGAGGAATGAGTCCATTGATACAGTTGACGCAAGTTCCTTGTGTCGTATCTATCAAATGATATAAATGTATCAGTCTTTTGAGTATATACATTGTATTTTGGAAAATCATTTAGTACAATTGCTTGTTGCAATACAGTGCTATAATGATTGATAAGAGTATCAAAGTCACTTACACTGCCCAAATCATAACCTGTTGTCCTCAAAGAAGCATCAAAATCAGCTGTTTGGGCATTGCTAACAAAAACATATCCATTAGCCAATTTAGAGTTATTGGTATTGTTATCACCTAGTCCCAACCAAATTTCTAATGTCAATTCTGACATTTCACTACTATCTGCTTGTACAAAAAATGTGAAAGTCTCAAATTTGCCATTAGTATTGATATTTTCTATAGTGCTTATTATAGTACTTCCTTTTTTCAAAACTAGGTTAGCACCATATCCGTTAGTTTGACTTAGCAATGTTGTTTGTATTGCACCATTTGTATCAGCATCAAAACTAAACTGATTACTTTTAAAACCATAAGCTGTATTTGATAGTGAGCTTATCAACATCAAATTGTCAGGTACTTTTCCACTTGGGTGACTAGTTGGTTTTGATATTCCACGATTTTTAAGTTTATTCCATGGATCTAAGTTGTCAGATACTGGAGTAGTGGGTACAATTCCATGCAATACATTATCAGTATTGACTGCGTTATTAGACCAACCTGTAGTACTAGATGTGCTAGGGGTGATATATTCCCAACTTGAGGCAGGTGATGGATATTTTAATACATCTTCAGGTTGAATACTATTAAAGTTGCCATTGGTTATTTTGCTAGACTCTGATTCTTCGTCAAAAGTAATAATTGTATTTGTATTTTCCTCTTCTTCAGATACACTAGTTTGTGTGGCAAATTCGCTAGCAGTAAGGCTGTGCATTGTTGGGTTGGTAAACATTGCTACACCTTTCGCTTCACCCTCTTCTTCATGCCCAAGTCCAAATGAAATTTCTACTTTTTTGTCATTGATTGTACTACCTTTAAAGAACACGCTTTGCAAGCTCCACCCATATGTGTCAACGCTATCACTAGATACAATATTCTTCTTAAATACATCTTGTTTCCAATCATTGGCTGATACATTGCTTTCACCACCTATATGAATATATGCACCTACACCATCACTCACACTTTGTGTATTTACCCAAATGTCCATTCTATAATACTCTTGTCTAAGTATAGTTAGCTTGTCTTTGAGTGTTACATTTATAGCTCTAGTGCTAAATTCGCCACTTCCTACCAATGGATCATAGCTAGACATCAAAAGCACAGTGCTGTCAGTCAAAAAGTTTGGACTTCTATAATGTTGAGTCAATCCAAAATTATTGTTTGGATTGCCAATGCTTGCGGTTTGTTCAAATATTCTAGCTCCAAATTTCTTCCATTGTGTATCATTAAACTTTCCATTTTCATCAATAACAGGAGCAATATACGCTCCCTTCTTGTCCACAATATTGGGTTGGGTAGTATTTGGAGTTATTTGTGTCCTAAAACTAGGATCATAAGCAAAATTGCGGCTAATTTGTCCCCAAATTTCTACACTTTTATCCTTTATTTGTACATGATTGCTTTCTACGGTAGGTATGGAGTCGTCCACTAATTTGTTATACAATTCAGGTGACAATTTTTGCAAATTCAAACCACCAAACATTGCATATCCGTTGGCGGGTGTAAATGCTAAATCTTTATATTTATTCTCATTAGTATCATTTTCTGGCTGATTTCCATGCCCAACACTCAAAGTCAAGTCAATAGAATTTGATTTGCCTGTTTGAAAATATATTGCATACTGTACCCAATCATGGTTGCTAGTACTAGAACCATAGGTATTAATACCTACAAAACTTACTGTATCTTTCAATCCATTGATAGAAATAGCAGCACCTGTACCTGCAACAAAATCTCCCGTTCTAACATATGTTGTGAGTCTAAAAAAACTATCAGTAGATATATCTAATGTTGTAGACTTGTATCCATATGCTGTATTGAGACCATTGGTGTTAAGCAATAATACATTCTTATTTGTTAATGGTGTTTGAGGAAATGTATTTTGATCAAACCAATCGTCCATTTCATAGTTGTCTCTGTTTGCTGCATAAGAAGAGTTGGTAAGCTCAATTACACCTGCCTTAATTATATCGTTGTTTGGTGCAGTTGGTGACAAACTTATATTTTCCCAACTGTCAGGACTAGCAGGTAAGTTCCCCGAATGACTCTCTAGACTTCCATTTGCTATTTCTATATTTTTAAAACCCCAATCTGTGGTTTCTGTCCAGTCATTGTTAGCAGCTCGTGCTATTCCAAATGTTGTAGGCGTAACCAAAATTGTGAGTGACAAGACAATAGCCACTAAAAGTGTCAATATACTCAAGTAAAATTTCTTTCTGCTCATTGTTAATCCTTTTGTAGTTATCATTGTGTATTTGTTTGTCTTTGATTATTATAATTTTACAGTCAACACCATTCAACTGATAACTTAAAACTAGGCAATTATACAATATTTGGTAGAAAAAGTCAACTAAAACAAATAATTTTTACCAAAGTTTATTTATTGCGATTTAGCAATATTTTGTGCCTAAAAGACTAAAACTATTACTTGAACACAATTTTGTAAATATAAAATCAAAATTTTACAATTATATATGTTTATCAAAAATTTTGTTGCTATACAATTGATGTGTGATTATAGAGTACAACAAGCAAAGTTTTATTATAAAACTTTGGTTTTGTACATTCTTCACAGCAATTATTTTTCAAATTTGTACAGCATTCAAAGTATCAGTTAAATACAACAAAAATAGTTTACAACCCAAAATTTGTATGTTATAATAAAAATGAACCAAGATAATTGTAATTATTTACAAATTTATATATAAAATTATTCATATTTATATCAAAATAATAACATTCATACATTTAAATAAATATTATCAATTAAAGGAGCAACAATGGCAAAAAATAAATTTGCAGGCATACATATAGATGACAATAAGTTGTCTAAAGATGTGGCAATAACTCGTTTGGATGCTCCAAAAGTTGTTTATATACCATTGTCTCAACATATAGGCAAGCATGCAAGTAGTATCGTTAAGGTTGGTGATAGTGTATTAAAGGGGCAATTGATTGCTCAATCTCCAAACCCTGATGATTTGTCAGCAAAAATATTCAGTAGTGTGAGCGGTATAGTGTCAGGAATAAATATAAAACGCCCTGCAACTTCGGGTATTGCCAATCATATACAAATAGAAAATGATTTTAAATATGAACAGTTTGTTTTGCCAAAGTTGATAGACCCAAGTATAGAAGAAATTATTGATAGAGTTTATGAAAGTGGTATAGTAGGCATGGGGGGAGCGGGTTTTCCTACACATATCAAATTGAAAGTTGGCGATGAAATAGATACTCTAATAGTCAATGGTATTGAGTGCGAACCTTATATAACTTGCGACTATAGATTGATGCTAGAGTATACGCAAGAAATGTTGCAAGGTATTTTGTTGATAGCAAAATGTGTCAAGGCTAGTACAGTTTTGTTGTGTATCAAACAAAACACATCTCTTGCAAATCATCTCAATCAAGCTATTGTATCAAACTCTCAATACAATAATATTGTAGTCAAACAATTGCAATCTATATATCCATTGGGTAGTGAAAAACAACTTATATACGCCGCTACAGGAAGAAAAGTCCCCGCACTGGGCTTGCCAAAAGCAGTAGGTGTGGTAGTTTCAAATGTAGCTACTTCATATTCGGTATACAATGCTGTAGTTAACGGCATAACTAGTTATGAGAGATTGGTTACAGTGACTGGTAGATGTGTGAACAAACCTTGCAATGTATGGGTGTCTAATGGTACACCCATAGAACACTTGCTAGATTATGCTGAGATTGATCCTAATATTGTAGTCAAAATTGTGATAGGTGGTCCAATGATGGGAACTGCCTTAGATAATACTCAGATTTCTACTACCAAGATTATCAATTGTATACTTGCTTTAACAAAGCTAGAGACTAGTTATAGTGTACCTAGTGAGTGTATAAATTGCTCTTTGTGTGCCAAGACTTGCCCTATGAAGCTCATGCCTATGTTTATAGTCAAGTATGGAAATGTAGATGATGCATCAAATTCGGCTAAGTATGGTGCTAAAGATTGTATAGAGTGTGGTTGTTGTAGTTTTGTATGTCCCGCCAAAATACCTCTAGTCGCAGAAATTCGTAATGCCAAAAAAGTAGTAGCAAAGGCAGAGAAAAAGAAAAAAGTTTAATAATCAAAAATTTGGGTATGGTATTGGCTTATTAATGTACTCTATATTGGTTGTATAATGTCTTTCTATACATTGTTGTCAATTTATCTTTGATAACAAATCTAATATATTAAAATTAATTACAATGTAATTTTCATTGATTAAAGTAGGCACTTAAAAATGCAACTATCGTTAGACCCACAACTTATAGGCAGTTCGCCACACATTGTCAAAAGAGACCATAGTACTAAAGCTATCATGCTAGATGTGGTTATAGCTCTCATACCTGTCATAGTTTTTTCTGTGTTCTTTTTTGGTTACTTAGTACTTGTTAATATTGTTGTATGTATCTTGTCGTGTTTTTTAGCAGAGCTTTGCTTTAATTTGCTTAACCATAGACTTAGACCCGAACAAGCAAGTTATAGCAAAAGCTCTGTACACAACCTTTCTTTTTTGGTTACAGCTATCTTGCTTGCACTCAATTTGCCTGTATATACAGATATTTGGGGATGGAGTTGGCATAGCGACGCAATGATGTATTTGAGTTTTGATACTATCATAATATGTATAGTAGGCAGTATATTTGCGATAGTAGTATGCAAAATGTTGTTTGGTGGATTGGGACAAAACTTTGCCAATCCAGCATGTACTACTAGAGTGTTTTTGTTGATTGCTTTTACAGGAAGTATGATGGCACATGTTCCCAATCTATTGTTTGGAGCAAATACAGGAGGATTGTATTTGACTACTGGTGCTAGTTGGCTTGGTATGACAGGTGATAGTGTATACAATACAGCTATGCATGGACGCACATTTTGGAACATGTTTATTGGTTATACTCAATCGGCTGCAGTTGGCGAAACTAGTGTATTTGCTATAATTCTAGGTTATGGATATTTGGTTTTTAAAAAACGCATAGATTGGCGTTTGCCCTTGATTTTGATAGGTGCAACAGCTATATTTGCCATGCTCTTTGGGTTTGTTGACAATAGAGTAGATTATACTGATATTTCAGTCGTATTTGGTTATTCGCTTGCACAAGTTATGTCTGGGGGGCTTATATTTGGTGCTGTGTTTATGGCTACTGATTATAGCACTAGTCCAAATAGTTTTTGTGGGAACATAATCTTTGTTTGTTGCATTGCTTTTTTTACTATTTTTATTCGCACATTCTCAGCTTGGCAAGAGGGATTTAGCTTTGCGTTGTTGTTGGGTAATGTAATTTCTCCTATGATAGATAGGTATGTTTATCCTCGCAAATTTGGATTGGTTAAGCATAGTTCTAGACGCAAATTTTCTTGACTATATAGTGTATAATTTATTTATTATTAAACTAGGAAGCAAACTTTATGGATAACAAAAAAACTATTGTATCAGTTGCATCTTTGACTGTCATTGCATTGCTTGCTACGATATTGCTAGCTGTACTCAATTCGGTATTACCGGGGGCTCCTGCTCCAGGTTTGGCACAAGCTTTGCCATACTTAGAAGAAATGATGCCGGGGTCTAGCTTTGCTGTGTACGATTATGATATAGATGCTTTTAATAATGAATATGGCAGTAGTAGTGTCAAGATTACACTAGTTGTAAAGGCTAGTGGAGGTGACAACGATAGCAAGTATGCTGTTAGGTTAAGTACAAAAGGGTACAGTAGTGATATAGATGTGTTGGTAGGCTACAACAAAGATAGTTCTATTTTGGGAGTAGCTACTCTCAATAATTTGGAAACTGATCCAAATGGTAATGTATATAACAAAGAAGGATTTGGTGATGCCTTTGTCAATAATGGTAAAGACCCAAGCAAGCCTATAAGCGAAGGTCAAATTCGCAACGAATTGTTGTCAGGAGCTACTAATGGAAATACTACGCTACCTGCTTATGTGGCAGGCGTCAATCTAGCTACAAGACTTGCAATAATACTCAACCAAATTGTAATTGTGCCAGAGTGGCAAGATGCCAATGGAGCTGAAAATGTGATTTTGCGTGATTTGGTTGATGACCAAAATGCATTGTTTAGCAAGGCATCTAGTGATTTGCTCAATGAGTTTGAAATATTATCAAATGCTGACAATGCTGGCTTGATAAATATTTTTGTACAACGCACAGGTGTAAATGCTGACAAAAATATTATTATTGAAAGTATCAATGCTGGTGATGCGATACCTTATGGTAGCATTAGTACAATGTCTATCTTTGAAAATATAGGTGACAATGCTAAGTTGAATGAGATAAGAGTTGGTACTATGAACAACTCTACTCCAAGTAGACCTAGTCAAAATAATGCATTCAATGACTTTGCAGATAAAATTGTAAAAATTTCGCCAACCATACCAAAGAGTCAATGGTTTGGTTTGAGCAATGGCACTCAAGCAGATTGGAAAGATATATTTGATATAGATACTGGAGCAAGTACTGGTGGCAATACAGGTATGAGTAATAGTATGCGAGGTTATGTGTTTGCCGTGCAAGCAGGTTTTAATATAAATGACAAACTTAATCATGCCAAATTACTAGAACAAGTTGCCAAAGCCCCTATACCACAGCCAGCATGGGGCGTTGTAGGTGGGGATTTGCCACATTTGCAAGCTATGGTTGGCAATGAGATAGCAGATTTTTCTAAAGCTGACAACTCAATGATGTTGTATCATGGTGCAATCCAAGATTATTTGCCATACAATCCAAATTTGTTTATTAGTGATTCAGTAGGAGACAGTGGTACAGGATTTACTCTTACAGAAACTAATACAAAATTGATTTGGGAAGTATTTGTGGGCGATGCAACTATACGACAAAGTGCATTTGTGATGTTTAATATTGATGGTACTATAAATAAAGTTGTAGTAGGAAATAGTTCTTTTGAATCTAATGGAACTAGATATATTACAGATGAAAATAGACAAATTGTTAACAATGCTCTTGCAATATTTGATGGTGCTACTTTAGATAATATAATTGAAACCCACTTTATTGAGACTGATGAAAATGGGAAAGATGTTTTTATTCAAGCAGGGGTAGATAATGAGGATGTACCAATATTAAATGTACCAGAAAATGGTATATCTAATCAAATTACAGTGCAATCTATACGCAATATTTTGCAATCCATAAGATATGCTTTTGAAGTCAATGCAGGACTTGGTGATGCAGCACAACTTATAAAAGAAGCTATCACACCTAGATGGGGTGTAGTGTCCCCTACAGTACTCATTGATTTGCGTCTTATGACGGGTACAAAAGGTAGCAATGGTACAGTGACACCTAGCAATATTGACTTTGTAAGTGCTGATGCAAAAAAGCTTGAGAGTGTTGGTGCATTGACTCCAGTTGCAAAACCTATAACTCCGGACAATGAACAAAATAAAGATGAATGGGACAATTATAGAAATTATGTACAATTGAGAAATAGTATAGTCAATTTATTTGTAGCACAAGATGGTACAGGGAGAGTAATTGTAGAGGCTGTAGCAGATGTATCTAGACATCCCGATTTGGGAAGTACGGGTAGTGCAAATGACAATGGGTTGCAATCTATGTTGGTATTGTTAGAGGGGGGGGGGCTAGAAACAGAACTATATCAGCAGTAGCATTGGGTACTATTACTAATGTCACAAGAACACGCCCAGGATTTGATGGACTGTTAGGTGGATTGTTAAATGGATTAAGTGCTAAAAATATAAGAGAATTTTTTCAACTTGATGAGAATGATTTTATGCATGGTGGTAGCAATAGTCTCATTAGTGGAGCAACATATGCGTGCAATGCAGTAATCAAATCAGTACTAAATGCTTTTGACATAGATACGGCATTAGAATCCAATAATTTGCTTAATGCATTACCAAGACTTAAGTAGATTGAGTACAAAATTTATCAAAAATTAAGTAGCTTACAAATAGAGTGCGACAATATGGAAATAAGTAATAGCTAAATAAAATCAACCTTAAAGCGTTCAGGACTTTTGTGATTTCACATCTCTCTAAAAAAAGCTTTTTTGCTTTTTGGGAGTCAAAAAATAATAACGCTGATTTTGTAGATAGTTTGTATTTTATTGTTAATATCTGGCTTGTTGTACATTCTCAAAATTATTGCTTATTTTATATGCAATTTAGCAATAAATTTCAACAAATAATATGGAAAATACTAAATACAAAGATGCCTTGTTAGGTGGTTTGGTCAACAATCCTGTATTTGTGCTTGTTATAGGCATGTGTCCTGTAATAGCTCAATCCAATTCATTTAAGAACGCATTTGCTTTGGGTTGTGCCACAGCAATAGTATTGATTTTGGCTAATGTAATAATATCAATTGTACGAAATTTTATACCAAATGATGTTAGGATACCTGCATACATTACAATAATCGCCACATTTACTACGATTGTAATATTGATAGTTCAGTCTTATATGTATGACTTGTATATTGCTATTGGTCCTTTTTTGTCTTTGGTTGCTGTCAATTGTATTGTTATGGCAAGGGCTGAGACATTCTCTTCTAAAAACAATCCACTAGCTACTTTTGTAGATAGTTTTAGTATGTCTATTGGTTTTGTTGTTGGTATTTCTATATTGGGTATAGTGAGAGAATTGTTGGTAAATGCAGGATTTGCAATATTCAACAATGTGGCAGGTGGATTTATAGCTTTGGCTTTTTTGATAGTACTTTACAATTTTCTTTTTGATTATATAAAAAAGAATTTTAATACTCGCAAGAAATTCAGTATTTAATTATATAGAATAATTAATATATTATCAATTTGTACTGTAAGTATATTAATTATACAAATATTGAAAATTGATTTTAAACTAAAAAATATGAATGAAACAGCAATGATATTTATTACTTTGATGATGGGAGCATTGACTAGCAATGCAGTTCTTAATCAAGGATTGGCTTTATGTAGCTTTTTGGGGGTATCAAAAAAAACTAGCAACGCTTTTGGTATGGGCATGGCTGTAACTTTTGTATTGGTGGTTTCTTCAATAGTTATATACTTTATTCAACACGCCTTTATTGCTCCTCTCAATTTGGGATACATGGATTTGATAGTATTTATACTTATAGTAGCTTCTATAGTGCAGTTTTTGGATATTATTTTAAAACGCTTTGCACCAACTTTGTACAATAGCCTTGGAGTATACTTGCCATTGGTGACTACAAATTGTATCATCATTTTTACAGTAAATCGTATAGTTGGATATGATTGGTCGGCTATTGGATTGGCTCAAACATTTGTAGATAGTTTGTTTGTAGGTATAGGATTTATAATAGCTATTGTGTTAATGTCAGGCATTAGAGAGCGAATAGCTTTGGGAAAAGTCCCAAAACCTTTTGAGGGATTCCCAATCGCATTAATTACAGCGGGAATTATGGCAATGGCATTTATAGGATTTATGGGATTTAGTTTTTAGATTAGTCATATGAGTGAATAGAAGTCTACTGAAAATATTATTATAGAACAACTTATTGATAAAGATAAAAATAATTAAGAAAAAGTAACAAAGGAGAATATCACTAATAATTCTAAAAAATATACTGAGTGGATGAATTAGATATTTTTGATTGGGCATGTAATAGTTAGTTTAATAGCTTATAATCTTTTTTAGAGTATGGGAAACTATTTTTTGATTTTGGAATTATGTTCATTTAGATTTTCTTTCCTGCAACTATATGGTTTATTATAAAGTGCTTTAGAAAAATTTAAAATAACATGTAATTGTTAGTGAAAAAAAATATACAACTTTATTTTGTAGAGTTTGGAAAGACCAAACTTTACTTTTTTTGTGTTTCAGTATCCACTTGCCCGAAATTGCTTGACATTTTTACAAATATATGTTATGAATATAATATAATGGGGTAATATATTATTTATAGAGTTATACTATAGATGATTGACTTAATTATATTATATAAAATATGAGTGATGGGGTAAATGAACTTTTAGCAAAATTGGATATTGTTCAGGTAATTTCTAAGTACATTGCTCTAAAGGGTAGAGGTGATAGTTATTTAGGGCTATGTCCTTTTCATCATGAAAAAACTCCATCTTTTAGTGTATCTCAATCCAAACAAGTATATCATTGTTTTGGTTGTAAAGAAAGTGGCAATGCTATTAGCTTTATAAAAAAAATAGAAAATTGTGATTTTGTAGATAGTATAAATATTTTGTGTAAAGATGCGGGCATAGAAATTCCTGAGTTTAAATTTGAAAAAAAAGATAATAATTCTTTTTTACAAAGAGATAAACTTTTTAAGTTGCTTAGAGACGCCGCTATACAGTATCACTACAATCTTAAATTGGATAAAGGTATAATGGCATTAGAATACTTGCAGTCTAGAGGACTTAGTCAAGATACTGTTATCAAGTTTGGTATAGGTGTTTCTATAGACAACAAATCTATACTAAATCATTTGTATAGAAAGGGGTACAGCTTTGAAGAGATGGTGCAAGCAGGTATAGCAAACAAATCTCAATTGAGTATAAAAGAAAACAGTACTCAAACCATAGATTTTGTAAATCAAGATATAGGAATAAATACAGATAATATTGACAATTATTATGATGTATTCAATGGTAGATTGATGATACCTATTATCAACAATACAAATTCGGTTATAGGTTTTGGAGCTAGAGACCTCAGTGGTAGAAAGGATGTTGCTAAGTACAAAAATAGTAGGCAAAGTCAAATATTTGATAAGTCAAATACCGTATTTTCTATTAATAATCTCAAGAAAATAAAAAAAACAAAGGGTTTTGTTTCGTATGCAATTTTAGTTGAGGGATACTTTGATGTAATATCATTGTATGCATCAGGTTATGAGATGGCTGTGGCTTGTATGGGTACAGCACTTACACTCAAACAGGCTAGACAAATCAAGAATTATACTGACAATATATATGTTAGTTTTGATGGTGACGAAGCAGGAAATATGGCTACTCAAAAGAGTTTGGAGATACTATCTCAAGTGGGACTTGTTGTAAGAGTTTTGGATTTGCCACAGGGTGTAGATCCCGATAGTTTTATTAAAGAAAAAGGTAAAGTTGCTTATCAATCTTTGATAGAAGATGCAGATACATTGCCAGCATTTAAATTAAAAACACTATTTAAGAGTATTGATATCAATGATACTGCACAACGCACAAAGTTTGCTCTTGATGGTTGTCGTGTTGTGGCTAGCCTAGATGATGTAATACAACAGGAAGAATATAGGCATATGTTGTCTAGACTTAGTGGATATAGTATAGAAATCTTAAAGTCACAAGAAGAGCAATTAGAGCAACCCATATTAGCCAATGAAACATCAAATAAAGATTTGCAAAACAATAGAGAAAGCTTGCTCAATAAAGCAATTGACTTTGTACTAGCTTCTTTGGTACAACAAATGGAATGGGCTGATTATACTGTAGATATCTTTGATTATTTGCCAACCGATTTGCATAGACTTGTGTATACCGAGAGCTTAAATAATTTCAAGTATAATTTAAATAATTCATCAATTTCGGCACTTTATAGTCAACTTGATGAAAGTGAATGTAGCAAGCTTTCATATTGGCTAAATTATGAATTTATAAAAATAGATAATAAAATTGAGTTTGACAATTATGTAAATCAAATAAAGATTAAATATTTAGAGAATGAAAGAGAAAAATTATTAAAGTTGAATGGTGAAACAAATGACAGTAATTTGCTAATACAGATAGGCGAAATAAGTAAAAAAATTATTGGAATAAAAAAACTAAATAGTAATTAATATCTCTATTTTTTAGTATAAGTTATTGCTTGACAATAATAAATACATAGGGTAAGCCCTGTTGATATAAAATGAAAAAACAAAAGCAAACAAATATAGAAAACGATAATATAGAGTTGGAAAAAACACTAACTAATGTTGGGACTACTGTTGGTCAAAAGTCTAAAGCAAAGACTTCTAAAACATCCACCTCTGTTAAAGCAGCTTCTAAAAAAAATTCTATAATAGCACAAGGTATAGAAAAAACTAAGGAGTCTAATTTTGGTCAAAAATCAAATACTTCATTAAAATTAGGAAAGATAGATGTTAGAAATGCTGAAGCATTAGACAAAGATTCCATTGACATAAAACATACTCCATTAATTTTAAATTATGACCAATCTAGTTTGCCAGAAAAAATAGATAATGAGATAAAGCGTTTGTTAGAATTGGGCAAAAAAAGGGGATGGTTGACTTATGATGAGATTGGAGAAAGATTGGCAGTAGAGTGTGAAGCTAATGCTCAACAAATAGATTTAGTATTTAAGGTAATTGCAGAAAATGGAATAACAACTTTAGAGGGGTTTGACCCAACTAAAGAAGTAGCAGAGATTGATTCTTTAGACCATATTTTAACTGATATAAGTTTGGACGATCCTGTCAAGGTTTATTTGAAAGATATTGGTAGGATAGAGCTACTTAGTATAGAAGAAGAGACAGATTTGGCTAAAGCGGTGATAAACGGAGATAAGTATGCTATGTCACGATTGGTTGAGTGCAACTTGAGACTTGTAGTAAGTATTGCAAAACGATATGTGGGTAGAGGTATGCTTTTTTTGGATCTTATTCAAGAAGGAAATTTGGGACTAATAAAGGCAGTAGAAAAATTTGATCATACTAAGGGATTTAGATTTAGCACATATGCAACTTGGTGGATAAGACAGGCTATAACTAGATCTATTGCAGATCAAGCTAGAACTATACGCATACCTGTGCATATGGTTGAGACTATCAATAAGCTGATACGAGTAAAACGCACTCTTGTGCAATATCTAGGTAGAGACCCTAGTACTGGTGAGGTTGCTCAAGAATTGGGTATAACCGAAGATAGAGTGCGTGAAATAGAGAGAGTTGCCTTAGATCCAATATCTTTGGAAATGCCAATTGGCGAAGAAGATGATACAGCATTGGGTGATTTTATAGAAGATCATTCTACAACTTCGCCTGTAGATGCCGCAGCTATTAGTATGCTAAAACATGCTCTTTTACAAATTTTTGAATTTTTGACTCCAAGAGAAGAAGTAGTAATTAGAATGAGATATGGAATAGATGATGGACAACCAAAAACATTAGAAGAAGTTGGTAGGGTTTTTGGAGTGACTAGAGAGCGTATAAGACAAATAGAGGCTAAAGCATTGAGAAAGCTAAAACAAAATACAAAATCTAAAAAGCTTAGAGAGTTTACAGAGTAATATAAATATTTGTTAGTATGAATATATCCAAACGGTTGACTGTAATTGCAAATTTAATAACAATGGGTGGCATTGTCATAGATGTAGGTTGTGACCATGGATTGTTGTGTCAGTATTTATTATTAAACAATCTTGCAACTAGTTGTATAGCGTGTGATATTTCTAATGATTGCTTGGATAAAGTTCCTAATTTATATAATATAGACAAGAGATTGGGTGATGGTTTGAGTGTGTTAGATAGTGTAGAAAAAGTGCATACTATAGTTGTTGCAGGTATGGGTGGAATAACAATAGATAGAATATTGAGAAATTATTTTGAAAGATTGATAGAAAACAAAGTAGAAGTGGAGCAAATTGAAATAGTACTTTCTCCGCAATCTAGAGTGGACATTGTAAGAAAACTACTGTTGGAATATAGTTGTAGTATTACTCATGACTTTGTTTTGTTTGATGGCAAGTTTTATGATATAATAAGGAGTATTTATAGTACTGTACATTCTGTTAGCAATAAGAATTTATCAAATGTTCAATTGCAATATGGTGTTTATTATAAAATACCAAATCAGTATTTAAAACAAAGATTGGATATTCTTTGCAATATGTATCAAAAGGCAATATCAAATTCTAAAAATAATTGTAGATTAGATTTTAAAATTAGGCAAATTCAAGAGGTATTGAGATGGCAGTAGTACAAGATATTTGTAAAATAATTGAGAAGTTTGCCCCCAAAGATGCAACATACAATGGAATTCGTGACAATGTTGGGTTGCTTATAGGACATCATAGTTCTAATGTTGCTAGAATATTATGTTGTTTGGACATAACTCATGCTGTGGTTCAAGAAGCCAAAATACTCAATGCTCAACTTATTGTTAGTCATCATCCTGTTATATTTGATCGTCTTGAGATAAACGACAAGTCCCCTAGCGGTAGGATAGTTTTGGATTTAATAAAAAATGATATAAGTGTATATTCGGCACATACTAATTTAGACTTTGTAAAAGATGGTATAAATGATTATATTGCAGATATTTTAGAATTACAAGAAAAAGAGATAATGCAACCATATGATACTACAAGCAATTCATCGTTAGGACGCAATAATATAAGTAATGAAGAACAAAAACAAGGATTGGGACGAGTCGGTAATTTAAAAACAACAATGAGTGTTTTGGAATTTGCTCAAAAAGTGTCATCTACTTTGAAAGATAATTGTGTGAGAATAGTAGGGGATAAATATAAAAAATTAAAAAGAGTAGCCGTTATCAATGGGGCAGGTGGCGGTGATATTAGATATTTTGAAATGGCAATAGCTCATGGTTGTGACTGTATAGTTACTGCAGATGTAAAACATCATGTGGCAGTATATGCTCAAGAATGTGGTTTAGCTTTGATTGAGCCACAGCATTATACTACCGAACACCCATATATTGCTATATTAAAGTCAAAATTGCAACAAGCTACAAAACAATTGGGATTTGAGATAGAGATTTTTCAAAGCTTGCAAGACAAAAATCCAAGAAGCTTGATTGTTTGATTGGTGAGTATTTTTTTTAAACATGGGGTATTTATGACTAAATTAGAAAACATATTAGAGTACCAAACTATAGATATTCAAAAACGCCGTAAGCTCAGTGAGATAGAAAACTCAGAGTGTGCAAAAAAAGCATATAGGGCTAGGGAAGATTATTCTAAGGCAAGGCAAGTTTTGGTAGATAGCGAAAAGCAGTCTACCCCATTATTGGTGTACTTTAATACTATAAAGACGCAGTATGAAGAAACAATAAATAAATTTGAAGAATTAAAAAAATCTTTGAGTGATTTAGATGATCCAAAAGAATTAGAACAGCTTATTGAAAGACTATCTCATTATCGCAATAAAGTATTTGAGTTGGAAAAAAAACTATTTGAACAACTGAAACAAAGTAAAGAGATAATAGACAATTATTTGGTAGCACAGCAAAATGGCAAAAAAGCTCAGGAAATATACAAAGAAAATTGGACAGAGCTAGAGAGTATAAAGAGTACGAACAAAGTAATATTAGAAAACTTTGATAAACAACTTCAAGAATTGAGAGCAAAAGGTGATAAGGAATTGTTTGATATGTATGACCAATTAACTAACGAAAAAAAAATACCTGCCTTTGTGTCTTTAGCAGGTATAGATACATGCAGTGGTTGTGGCATACAAATGTCACAAAAGTCATTAGCCAACTTAGGTACAATGGAGAGTATATGCAGGTGTGATACATGTAGGCGGATAGTTTTTAAACAATAATTAGGTATTCAAGAAATCTATGTATTAGCATTTTAAATAGTTTACTATAATAAATATAGTAAAAGTATACTAAAGTTGTTGAAATAAAAATTTAATAATTATTTGATTTTTAAATATACTGTTGAAATTCTTAATGGATTTCGTAAAGGTACTTATTAGCAATGGAGTCAAAAAATCAACAACAAAAAAAAGATATTCAAGGTGGTGTATTGAAAAATGCAAATACTGTACAAATGCCACCCAAAAAAATGGGGTGGTTTAAACGCCTAATATTTGCTGAGCCACAAGAAGACGAAGATGCAATACATTTAGCTAAACAAACAAAACTAGCCAATGAAGCTTTAAATGCTAACAAGCAACTAAGTGATTATGTTAGTCAATTAGACAAAAAAGTTGAGCAGAATAATGCCGCATTGATGCAAACATTGCAGTCATTACAATCTAACAATGATAGCCTATTAAAGCAAGTGCGTTCTTTATCAGAAGTTAATAGGCAATTGTATGAAAAAATGCTGTCTAGTAACAAAAAAGCAAAAATATTTAGGATTTTTGCTTTGTTGGCATCCTTATCTACTATTATTATTAGTATGTGGCGAATAATAGAATGGTTGTCATAGATTGGTGCTAGTTTGAAGTTAATTAAATTTATATACAAATCAAGCAAAGTTTTATTATTTGCTTGATTTGCATTAATATAAATGTTATAATTACCCCATGGCAGTTGCAGTCCGCTATTTGTTGAAGTTGACAATATAGTTCACTTTATTTTATTTGCAAATATGAATGCAATTTTGTGGGATTTTCCCAAGGAGAAAAGTAAGTCATGAACAACACTATTTTAAATATTGAAAAGGAATATCTTAAAAAGACTGTTCCACAATTTAATGTAGGGGATCTAGTAAAGGTATTAATCAAGGTTGTGGAAGGCGATAAAGAAAGACTGCAAGCATTTGAGGGTAGAGTAATTGCTCGCAAAAATGGAGGTCTTAGAGAGACTTTTACAGTTCGTCGTGTATCTTTTGGTATAGGAGTAGAAAGAGTATTTCTTTTGCATAGTCCTCGTATAGAAAAAGTAGAAGTGGTAAAACGAGGTAGAGTTCGTAGAGCTAAGTTGTATTATTTAAGAGATTTGAGTGGCAATGCTGCAAAAATTAAAGAAGTTAAAGATAGCAAGTCTACAACTAAGAAAGTGTCTAAGAAAGATACAAAATTAACAGAAAAAACAAGTGATAAATTGGTTAAATCAGCAGAAAAAAAGACAGAAAAGAAAGAAGAAAAAAAATAATAAGAAATTTGTTTTGTCGTTTATAATAGAGAATACGCTTGTAAGGCTACTATAAATTGCGATGAAAATGATGTTTTATGGATTAGAATTATGACTTTAAATTTGTTAATCAGTATTATTTAAGAATAAACAATCATAAACAAATTAGCAATATACAACAAAATTAGAATGAGAAAGACAACCTATAAGATGGTTGTCTTTTTCGTATGATATATAAAGAAATTTATGTGTTTACCGATAGAATAACAGTTAAGCCAATATAGCAACAACTAATTAATAGGGCTTATGGTGCAGAGTGAAGAAAGTTGTAAATACAATGTAAAATATTTACATTGTATTATTGCATAAAGAAGTGGACTAATTAGATGATATATGATAAAATAATTGAATGGAACGAGAATGCCCTAGATGTAAGAGTAAAGAACAACAAATGAATAATGGACACCACCCATCAGGGACACAAAAAGTATTGTGC
>Ga0268261_10000306_pt1 | contig 30233 bp, 30 predicted proteins | sample TergutNc150P1_FD_190353 | JGI IMG/M metagenome (GOLD analysis project Ga0268261, IMG submission 190353) | Nasutitermes corniger P1 segment gut microbial community from laboratory colony in Florida, USA - Nc150 P1 (SPAdes) (version 2) | ecosystem: Host-associated > Arthropoda: Insects >... | reverse complement strand
TACCCGTTGCGTCAGAAATATTAACGCAGCCAGCGACTACATATCTACACACACTCGGCCGGAAATCAGTTCGCCGTCCCAGACGCCATACAAGTACAGATATTATACACCTCACCTTGCAGGCATCCCAAGGCCGATTAGTCGGCGAACATTTATCTGCCTACTGCTTGAAGCCTGCAACAACTGAGCTCTTACAAGAAGTGTGTCTTGCATTCACTGCTACGTATTTTCGTGTTCTATTTATTCAATTGTACATTTACTATATAAGACACAGAATTTGTAACTTCTTCCCTTTTTGTCCTTCCCCTTATTCTTGTTTGTTATTGTATACATATGTATATGTTTATATTTGTTTATTCGTTTATTGCATATATTTACTGGCGGATTACTTTTAAAATTTAAGTTTAAATGTAACATATGTTACTATTTACCCGAATTTTTGTTTTAGAAGGGGCAGAATGTAATGCAGGATATTAATGAACACCACATTTGTAATATAAAGTTAATGAACACTACATTTGTATAACAAAATATTTTAGATGTTAAAATTCAAATTTATACAGGCATTCTTTTTGGCGGAAGCAACGGTCGCTTCGTCTAGCTGTTGTCTATTCAGCTGAACTTGCATTTTTGTACACTATATGGTACGTAAGAACTGGCAAAGTGACGTGCAAAATTTAATACTCTGACTAGAATATATGACGTCAATAACTTACCCACATATATTCCAGAAATGCCACAGAACAACGCTCACTCTTTGATTCACCGGCTTGCTAAACTGCTACATATTTTATCGACGTTTCGTGCCAACCTCAAGAAGAATTACAGTGTGCTAAGTATTAAAAGTTTCTTTGCCTACAATGATATTTTGCATCATATACATCATGCTTTCAAAGATAAGTTGCACTGACTGCAACTAAATTTAATTTACACCGAGTGAGGCGAGATTTCGGCAAAAACTTTTATACTCAATTTCGGAATTTCTTGGACTATAACTGAGGGCTATTCAATTATTTGGTTAGCAAATACTTGATTTAATTTATTTGTGACATTTACAATTGATATATAATTATTTAAACTCTGTTCATTTTATATATATATCAGTAAAATAGGGTGTTAGTAAACAGTAACTTCAACGTCATTCCACTGAGTTGAATTCCCTAGTTCCTGAAATTCTGGCAGATTAAAATCCTTGGATTTCTGGCGGCAGCTACCCCTTTCTTACACTGCACGATTTCACACGGCAACTGTAGGAATTACAAATTAATGTCTACAGGGTGATTAATGTTAGTTACAAGCCATCAACGTGTTTAGGCACTACAGTCGCAAACTGGATTTATGATACTTTTGTCAGGCGTTTATGTGAAGCCGACTCGACTGGGAGAGGGGATTGTGGACAGTGTCGTTACTTTTCATCGTATAATCTGGCATTTGCTTTACAGTTGAGGAAATATGATGGATAATCCCCAGTCAGGGTAAACGAAAGGCGCTTGGTTGACCAGCGCCAAACGCGACTCATTTAGTCGCCTTGGCTATCGCGGCCGATGGCCTCGACTGACCTGCTGGCCCCTGCCGCCTTTGTCTTTCCCATCAGGCGACGGGGTCAAACCTTGTTCAGCGTAAGTATCTGCCGATTTGCCGAAATAGGGCGTTCCCCACGTTAGCTTACACTCAAAGCTCGCAATCAGGACTCTAATGTGGTTGCCAAACAGCGAAGTACCCAGATCCTTGGGTTTCTGCTTGTTACTAACTTACCAAGGGGCACAATTATCAAGGCAAAGACACTTGGATTTAACACCTCCAGCCTCCGGACTTGGGTGCGGGCAGCGGACCTCCATGCGGTGCACCCATAATACATCACTGGTCGCATCACTGCTTCTGTAGGACTCCGTTCCTAGACGTGAAGTCGCCGTTCCTATTCAGGAGGGAAACCTGCATACGCAATATTAGACCAGTTTTTCCTGACCTGGTCGATTAGAGGCGATCATTTGAGTCGTATATCTATAGTCCCCCTCATGCAACGAGTTGTGTCGACACATTGGATTGGTTCCTCGAAATTGATACTGATCGGCGCTGGATGACGTGCCGCCTGGCCAGAGCGAAGATTATCGTTGTGCCCTTAGACATTCATAGCGACACTCCACTCACGGAACCACCGTTTTAAATAGTTGGCTTATAATTTCCGGTACGCGAAGCGCAGCGTTGGGCTGCAGGACTTGGATATGACGGCCGTGTTGTTCACGTATAGGGCCAACTCAATTTGGCGCGAGGGTGAAGGCACTTATTTGAGGTACAGACTAAAGAGAAGATGTGTATTCAATCCACCCTGAGTCACCTCAGCCTTCATGCCGCGACGAGATGCCGTGGTCCTCTGGAAAGACGTTTCGAATGTCGGAACCCGGAGGTATGAGGAGATTGTATGGACTACGTAAGATTGGGAAGTTTTGGGGCGCTAGTTTGTAGAGCAGGCCATCGAACCAGACGAAGGATTTGACCAAGTTTAGGAAAGCTGCGCCTGTTAGCCGTTTTTCTAAAGAGTTCCCGTTTACTCTTTCAACGAGGCAGGCCAATTGCAAGAACGTTCTATGCCTACGTCGATACTAAAACTGATCGTCTGGCCTCAGTACGCACTCCCTTATTTCGTATAAGATCCTACTTAGTAGGATTTATTAAATAGATTACTAGTCGTGTCCAAGAGACTAATGTGCCAATAGGATGAATGTAGTGTCGGATCGTTCCCTGGTTTCAGAATGGAGATCACCTGAACATTTTTCCACACTTGAGAAAAGTTATGGGTGCTGAGAATCGCGTTGAAATTCTGGATCCAGGAGGGTACCGGTTACTGGGATAAGGGCATCAAGGCCCTGTTTGGGATAACGTTTGGGCCCGGAACTTTCTCGACCTTAAGAAACCTGATGGTTTCATGAACTTCGACAGGGTTGTATAAATTGGGTTCGCTGACAGGTGTCAGGACCTAAGACCTTAGCGCCACGTCTACCATCTCAAGAATTGCTGGAACCCAAGTATCCGTCATCAGCTTAAATTGAGTCTCCAGATTTTCGCCTAAAGGGTTCGGTATTCTCGGAGTCTGAGACAGCGAATCCCCATGTGTTACCAGGCGGAGAAAAAGTAGGAACTCTCTTCACCCTCTGTTCGTACCCAACGGCGATTGGTCTTCGGGATCGAGGGATTCGTGGGTGGCATTCCACTGGCCGTTCTCCCAATCGTTGAGTTGGCGGGTTACCAAAATCTGAGGGCGGTTAGTCTCGGCTCTAAGGGTAGGGTCCATGGTGATTTGCCACCTACTCCGTAACCGGTACTTCAGGCTATTTCTTCGTGAATACTCGCCGTTATCGGTGAATGTGGGTAGTCACGCTGCCGACACTTGGGAACAGATGCTCCCACAGCCTTCAGAACGGCGCCGGAGAAGTTGTCAACGCACCTGTCGATTATGATCTCGCGGCAAATTCCGGATCAGACGGAACTTTATCTTCCAAGTATGTTTGGAATTCGGCCCAATCAATGCGCCTGAAATTAGGACGCTCTGGTTGGTGCCGAAAAGATTAGCGCCACGCAGTACCAATGGGATCCGGGACGTTGTCCGGGCTTAGTGGAGATTACCAAGTCTTATACACCAGAGATGAGAGGTTTTTGGTTATCACTATTTCCAGAATATCGAGAGGAGCATAGGGATTGTATGGGTTGGTGGTTGGAATGTCTAGCCCAAAGATCAAATAACGTAGGAGTTTCGCTCGTCTTGTGGTCCTCCGTGAGTTCCAATCCACATCTTTTTTATTGACATCGCCGGCAATCAAAGTCGTCAATCCGCCACCGAAACAGGCGGTCAGGTCCGCTCCGATCAGTGCTTGGGAACGCGAAAGATAAGTCTCGCGAATTTTCACCGGTTTGCTCAACAATGTGACTTGAATGACAGTAGCTTGCAAGTAGGTCAGGCCCGAAACGGGCACTGAGAGTTGGACAATTTCACGACGGGACAGGAAGCCTGTACCGCACGCTGCTGTCAGTCCGTTTGTGCAGTGGCAGACATAATTGGCAAACCGAAAGGCTTGAACCGGGTTACGGAATATTTCATTCAAGAGAGAAACTTCGACATTTTGCTAGTTTAGAAAATGCTCTATTTCAAACTTTCTTTCGTGCACACCCTCAACATTCCTGCAGGCGAGGCGCAGGTGCTTACCCTGCTCCGTCCTCCTATGGCGTGCTGTCATATTCGGCCGCGAATAGGATAACGGTCCTCACGACAGCCCACGAGGGAGCTGCCTCTGGGTCAGGGAGGAAATTGAAATAATGAGCCTACGGGTCGCTCCACACATGCTTGAAGGGGAAGGCGATCGAATGGATCAGAAATTTCCTTGAGTGGGGTGGTGGAACTTTGGGTGGATACCACCATTTTGGGTGTTGTGGGTTGGGCGTTCCAGGTTTTGACATTCTCGGTTGCATTCTTCTTGTGTTTCTTAGTTGCCGGCTTAGGGGCTGCTTAGGTTTGTGCGAAGGCTTCTCAGGCCTGGCTGTCTTCCTGGTGTCGGTCACTTTAAGCAGCTTATGCGCCAACCTGACCGGCTGGGGAAAGTGTTTTGGTTTTGCGGGAGTATTGGTGGACTTGATGACACCTCCCTTCGGACCACATCATTCCACCCATCGCCCACGTACAACTGCTCGGCAGAGGGCACGGGCTGTTTAACTTCCAAATCGGCAGGGTGGCCTGTGGCACGGCTATTTCGGCCAAATTCGGGCGCCTGCTTTGCAAGAGCCGTATTCGCTTCATCCATTTAATACAGACCTGATATTTCGCCGTGTGGTTACCCTTGCCACCACAGAACTAAATGAGGTCACGCGGCGTCTGTCATCCAACGGAGAGTTGATAGCCCCACACGCAACAAACCGGGGTGCGTATTCGCAATGACACTGCTTTTGTTCAAAACGCTGTAATCACTAGCATTGCAATGGGCCTTTCGGAGCCATCTTCCAATCCACTGCCACTCGTAAACAGTAGCTTCCGATGAGTGATAGGAGTTTCGACACCTAAGGTCCTCGCGCCACTGAGACAATGAAGTGAGTGTTGGGAGGGCAGTTTTTGGTGGGGTTCTGTTCGCGATGGCTTGATCGGACCTGCATGACTCCTACGACATAAATGTTAAGAGATTCGAACTTCTCTCGAACGACGCCCTCAGGTTTTCCCCTACTGGGATTCTTCAGGAATAGCGGCACACAACAGTCCTGGAGCGTGATGGTTTGGAAACTTACAATCTCCTTCCCATCGAAGCAACACAGTGCGCTGACCGCGGCTCTGAATTCGTCGGCAGTTAATAGGACGGCTACCAATTTCTCGCCGTTTAGTTGGGCCATCAGGCCGCCCAGGCAGGACGACCGCAGCCAGTTCAGCAAAGCAGGGCATCACTAATACCTGTAATAATAATGGGCGTCTTCTTACGACGCTCTCCTCAGGGAGACATTCGTTGGTCACCTGGGCGTGTGTAGTGGTGCTAGCCGGTTTGTCACTCAGAGGAGCGTACTGGTCGCTGGATATGCACCAGGTGGGGGTCTCGGAAGAGAGAGCGGGTTAGGGCATGTCCGAACACTTGGCTGTCGGAGCGAACGACCCACTTATGCAAATAGGGGCGACAGACCCGTCTAGTACGGCCGCGTACTTCACCCATCCCTGGGGAGGCCGAAGTTGCCGGCTGCTGGCTGCAGTCACAAGTGTCAAAACCGGGGCCGCCAAACCCACATTACCAAAACGGGTGGTATTTACCCAACGTTCCACCCCCACTAGAGGAATTATCTTATCTCCTCGATTACCTTTCCCTCGAAGCATGTGCGCATCTGGCCTGTAGTCTACTCATGTCCATCTCCTCCCTGCCCACAGGGGCAGCCCACCCACGTGCTATCCTGTATATCGTTATCCTGGAAGTGGCCGAATATGGTAGCAAACACTACGAAGACGGAGCGGGGTAAAGAACTAAACTTCGCCTGTTGGAATGCGGACGGCCTGCGCGGCTGGAAACTCGAATTACAGCATTTTCTCAACCAGCATTGTGTCGACGTATGTCTCTCAATTAACATGTAACTTCATCCTAGAAAAGCCTTCCGGTTTTCCAGTTGTTTGCCACCGCACGAACAGATAGACAGCAGGGGCACTAAACTGCTCCGCCGTGGTATAGTCCACAATTCAGTGCCCGTTGTGGGCCTGACCTACGTGAAATTTACTGCCATTGAAGTCATGTTGGCTGGCAAACCAGTGAAAATCCTTGCTGCTTAACTTTTTCCATCCTGCTCACTGATAAGTGCGGACCTGATCGCCTTTTTCGGCGGTGGATTGCCAGAGATGTGCGGCGACCTAAATGCGGAACACGTGGATTGGTAATTACGGACAAGCACGAGACGGTGGATATTCCTTCGTGATTATGCCTACGAGAACTCCTGGCTGATCTTTGGACCGGACACCCCAACCCGTAATCAATACAACCTCTTCAGTAAGCCCGATATCTTAAACATCGTGATAACCAATAACCACTAATTCCTGGTGTATTCGACTTCGTGCTCTGCACTAAACGCGGACCATTTACCAGCCTCATAGACACAGCGTAACGCTCATTCTTTCAACACAAACCAGAATGCTATTACATCAGGCGTACTAAATAGGCCTAGTTCAAACTCATTTGAAAGACCAAATTTCGTGCAATCCAGAATTTCACAACGAGAGAGCATGTGTGTTGAGAACTTTTCCGGCGCCATTCCAAAAGCTGTAGCAGCTTCATCTCCAGAGTGTCGCCGGCTTAACGGTCGTAGGAACGACCAGTGGAGTACAATATTCGTATCCCTCGATCCTGAAGACCAATCGTCGTGGAGGTTGACCAAACAGGTGGTGAAAGTTCTTACTCCGCCTCCTCCCTAGTCATACCGGGGGGTTCGCTCTCAGAGTCTGAGAAAACCGACAGTCTGGAGACACGCTTGCAGCCAGGGACCCGTCCGTCGGTCTGGGGTGTTACTGAAATGCTTGACATGGCGCTGAAAACTTGCTTCCTCACCCCTGCTAGCGAACCCAAGTTAACCTACTCTGATGAGGTTCAGGAAGCCATCAGTGGTCTCAAGTTGAATTAGGATCCGGGTCCAAACGGTATCACAGACAAGTCCTTCAAGTATCCACCTCACTTAGCGGCATTCTTCCTGTCCAAGACTTTCAATGTGGGTCTTCGCACTCATCAATTTTATGCGGTGTGGAAACACGCTTTATTGGTCTCTATACTTAAACCAGGGGAGGATCCAGCACTGCTGTTGCCCTATTTTCCCCTTAGTCTCTTGGAGAATTTTGGTAAATTATTTCAAAATATCCTATTAAATAGAATCCTCTATGAATTAATCGAAGGCGGGCTAATGCGAGAAGAGAAGAGTTTCGATCTAGGCATAATACGTCCTTAAAGCTGGCCCGCCTCGTTGAATTAATTATCAGGAACTTTGTCGAAGAGGCTACGAGCGCGTTTTCCTCGATGTGGACAAAACCTTCGATATCGTCTAGATCGATGGCCTCTACAAGCTAACGCTCCTGAACTTCCCGTCTTAAATAACTCAAAGAATCTCATAATACCTCCGGGGTCGGACGTTCGAAGCGTCTTTCCAGACGGCCACATAATCTCTTAGCGACATGCAGGCTTTGGTGTGTCAGGGTAGAATGGTTTCTTCTGCCCTCTTTAGCCTGTACGTCAACGTGTCCCCAACCTCGCATCTCGTCGAGTTGGCCCTCTACGCGGACGACAGGGCCATCATAGCCACGTCCCGCAAGCCGACGCTGCTCGTTAAATATCTGGAAATATAACTGAACGATTTAAACGGTGGTTGAGGGAATGGAGAATCGCTATTAATGTCTCTAGAGCACCACAGTAATCTTCGCTCGGGCCAGAAGGCACTTCATCCAGCCCCAAACAGTATCAATTTTCGGGCAACCAATCCAATGTGGCGACACAACTGTTTGTTTGTGGGTAATTCCAGGTAGACGACTCAACTGGTAGCCACACATCGATCAGGTCAAGAGAAAAAACTGCTCAGAAGATGGGTATGCTTGTTTCCTTCCTGAATAGGAAGGGACCGTTCCTGAATAGGAAGGAACCGCCAGAAACGGAGTCCTAAACAAGCAGCTCATCCGCCCCATGATGTATTATGCGTGTCCCGCGTGGAGGTCTGCTGCCCGCACCAATGTCCGGAGGCTGAATGTGTTACAATCCAAGTGTCTTTGCCTTGCTACTTGTACACCCTTGGTAAGTTATTAACAAGCAGAAACCCGAGGATCTGGTTATTACCCTGTTTGCCGACCACATCAGAGCCCTGACTGCGTGCTTTGACTTAAGTTAGTGAACGTGGGGAACCCCCTATTTCGGCAAATCGACAGAAACTTGCACTGACTGAGGGTTGACCCCATGGCCTGACGCGAAAGCCAAAGGCAGCAAGGGCCAGCAGGCCAGTCCTGGCCTTCAACCGCGATAGCCAAGTCGACTAAACGAATCACGTTTGGCTCTGATCCACCGAGCGCCTTTCGTTTGCCCTGACAAGTTATTACGCGGTTTTTCTTCAGTTGTAAGACAAATGCCAAATTATACGTAGCAAAGTCGGGGCACGGTCCACATTCCCCTCCCCTGTCGCGGCAGCTTCACATAGACGCCTGACAAATGTCTCATAACTCGAGTTTGCAACTGTGCCAGTCTGGGTTCAGAACCCAAAGAGCCAACCAACCAATTTATTCCTGGCATAATTAGTTAAGTGCCACCTAAGAATTAGTCTTTGGTAAGAGCAGCCAAGGCCCTCAGCCTGACTTCAAATTATTAGCGTAAGCATATTCCCTAGTTAGATATAAAGTGTCTGTTATAGATTCCGTCGATGCGGTCAAACGCGGTAATGGCTAAGAGACAGGACGTCAACTTGCGCTTCGCGTAATCCTCCGCCCTCAGTTAGCACTTTGCCTTGGCGTGGTTTCGTATTTTTCTGTCTAGCTGTCTCGAAGACTGACTTTCGTGCACGTCATGGGTGCAAGTTTGTGTTGGTTCGTTATAGGTAACGGTGTAATGTGCAAAGTGAAGACGGAGTAATGCTATGATGCAAAGTGCCAACTAAGTATGTGGTGTGAGAGAGGAAGGATATATGCTGCCTTTGAGTGTTCCCACAAAGGATCATTTCTCTTAATCCAGAGTATAAATGCATAAATAAACAATAAATGAGTAAATAAATGCAAGGTTATAGACCTGGATGTTCTACCTAAATTAAAAATGTAGATAGCATTCCCAGTAGTCTAGGCTGCTTATTCACACTTAGCTTAGAAACTATCGTATCCTAGACCAAGCAAAACACAGGTACACACTATGAACAGCCTTCTTCTTTCTCATCTCTGATAATGCCAGAGACTTGTGCACCTCAGCCGCAGTTTGCCAGGGCTTCATCATACATTACCTAATTGCATCAACAAATAAGTTTACATTAAGTGCAGCTGTAGACATTACATTTCACAATTTCCTGCTATATTATGTTTATTAAAAGGATAAGCAGTCAGTTGTCTCCGATGGTCTTAATCTTCTTTACCTTCACTGCAGGCAAAATTTATGCTCACTGGTGGCTCCCAAATCAAATGTGGACTCCTAACTTCACTTCTGCCAAGTGGATACCAACAACTGCCAAAGATTATATATACTTGGTGATTTAAACTAAATCAAAACAAGTACAGTACAGGAGATTAAGTATATGCCACACAAAGAATAGGCCCAAAATACCTGCAAATTTCAGGTTTAGGTCCCTCATACCAATAGGATGGAAACTGTGTATGTGAACATTCAGAATTGTAGTTATTTTAGAATACTGTGGAAGCACCACTCATCATGGTAAAACATTTCAAAATTAATTCTTTATTACAATTCTTTATTTATATCCAAAATGTCTACTTCACATTGTTTCTAAGAAATACTAATTCCCATACATGCCAAAAAGTCAACAGCATTTTGTGAAATGTATTGGCCAAAATGCATTTATGGAGACATAAACACTTAACAATGGGGATGAATGCACCAGAAACTTTAAATCTCCCCACAAATAAAAATTAGATCAGAGGCAATACATTCGGTCTAACTCCCACTATCCAATGAGCAGAAAAAGAAAAATTCAGAAACTGGAAAACAGGCTGAAATGAGGAGTTACTCCATCATATGTTAAGAATATCATTTGTTGAATAATCAGTGGAACAACTTTCTAAAACACAGGCAAGTTGTTTTCCAAGAAAGCTGTGTTGGTGTGTCCTGTGAGATGTGTCGTAAATACATAAAGTCCCAGTAAACAGTCACCGGCAATGTCAGCCCCAATTTTGATGGAGAACTGTTGCTGATGACATGTTGGAACAATTCCATTACCATTCTCTTCTGCCGGTATATGCTGACTGTGGAAAATTTACAATTCTGCCGCCATGGTGTGCCTGCACGTATAACTGAAACAAAGAGCTCTAACTCGGAAAGGAAGCAATCCTGGGCCCACGTTCATATAAAATGTTTTCATCCTTTCGGGATGTGGCACCTAATTCTGAAATTTTGCCACATATTTTAGGGACATCCAGTACACTGGCTCACAATGTGACTTTCTGAGCTTAAAAATTCTCCCACAACCAAGGGCTGTCTTATACATACGAGTAAAGCATAAATTCTGGACCTTAAGTCCTCAGTGTATTACTTGATGCTCAACAACTGATGTTCACACCTTAATTACCTATGTAATATTTGTAACTGGAACTAATGTCTGTATGTATGATTAACATACAGATTAGTTTACAATAAAATGTGTTGAGGCAGCATAACCATGATAATAAAAACTGCAAAGTTGCGGAGGTAAACTCCATTGTCACATGTTATATGCGGCAGCCGATTCAACATAAAAAAACACCAGAGCCAAGCATCAATCTGGAAACTGTCAACATGGCAGTAATAGCATAAACAATGCTTTGAATTTGAATGAATTTTAGTTAAGAGGAAACTTACTGTAAAACCATATTACCTGGCAAATATAGTTCCAAAATTATCTAGTATTTAATTAAAAAAGCAGGGTAATTTTATGTTCTAAGTCATCTTGTATTCAGGTATAAATATATGGTATATCATATACAAATCACTATAAATTTAGTGCTAAACTGTATGAGGGTGAAGAAGTCATCTTCTGTAAGGTACTCAAGAATAGAGTACATGGCTTTCTGCAGCTGTTCTAGCTTACTGCCTCACATTGAATTACTTGGTTCCAGAAAAAAAGATTATTTGTTTTGGCTGCAGCAGAATATTTTCAGAAGCAAAGAAATACACCAAATATCTATCTAAGAGCTGAAAAATCACAAGTTAATGGAATTCATTTTGCATAATTACAGACATTCAAGAAGCATGTGAGATTAAATTTAGTGCATCTACAGTCACTAGTTAATCCGACAAATTCGGCTTGCCACTTTCTGTCAGCTTGGTTATCAGATTCATGTCTCCACCTCACACACATGCACAAAGTAGCATCATAGAACTTGTTAGATTTTCAGAAACGTCCATTCTTCTCTGTACATATTTCATGAGTAAACCTTGTATCTCTCCCATGGCAGAAAAGCTGAGCAATATAAATATAAATCTTTTTATTTTTGCCGTGTTACTTAAGCACATCACTTGCTAAAATTATGCAGTGTTTCACATAATGTTTGCCAAACATCAGGATGTTATAATTTTTAATAAACAGTTTTAATGTATTGATAAAAAAGCAAACTGACAACCATCAAAACACAGCTTCATAAAATATAGACTAAATCACATATATGTTTCGCCCCTAGGCATCGAAACCACATTACGCAACAACTACCACAGTAATATAATAAACACAGTACAACAAGAAATCAAGGACTAATGTCAAATGACTAGTGACGTCCATAATCACAAGGAAAAGAAGAAATGGACTACCTTTACATATATAGGAAAAAATCATTAGAAAACAAAATCTATTTGAGGTGTTTAAAACCAAAAACAACATCGGAAGAACCCTGGATACTAATTATAAAAATAAAGACCCAAAACACCTAAAGAGTAGCATGTACCAACTATAGTGCCACGACTGCCCGCTTGTTTACACCAGACAGGTAGACATTTTCAAACAAGGTTCAAAGAGCACGACTTAGCCTACAAATAAAATTTCATCAATTCAGCCAGTATCCAACATCTAAAAAATCAGCCATTTCTTGGGCCATGTGGAGGACATACTATTTACTACGCACAAAAGAAACATCTGGACACAGTTGGTAAATACCACTTATACCAGAAAACAAAAAAATACGTACAATTTTATGATGAAAGTACTATTATTAGAAAAATATTTGACGTAACAAATATGGCATATCATCAAATATACTCTTTCACTAAGAAACACCTTCAGTATGCCATGCACTATGGCACAAACAGGCCACATGTTGTGGAGTGACATAGATCTAAACATCAAAACACATCACTCAATATGTAAGTACTGGACAATACATTTAATACAACCATAGAAGCCATCACACTATTTATAATATACTACATACCGTTATATGAAACAAACACATGACATCTGCAAGTAGAACGTAGAACGTGTTTCCATTTTTTGTACAACTTTTCTCTGAAAATTTTCAAGTCTAAGAAGAATTGAGAGATATACGATCGAAAATGCGTATTGATCATCATGTAAAGTACCCACTATTCTTGTGAAATCTTTAATAAAATTTTAATTTTATTGACATTTTCGAAAAATAATCAAATATAAAATTTCATGGCCATGTGTATAAATAAATACATATATGTCCAATTCAAGAAAATACTAAGTTAAACAGAAAATTATATATATATATATATATATATATATATATATATATATATATATTGTGTTTAGCTTAGTATGCTCTTGAATTTGACATCTTTTCTTGTCTTGTTTTTTTGAACTCCTTGTGTTCTGGGTAAAGGGCAATAATCCGCATGTATGTTGCCATATATATGAATCAGTTACATAATCCATTGTTGGTAGATTGCAAGACGATTTGAATATTTTTTATGTATAATATCACATAACTACGTTCCAAGGCAGAATTTTTGTTGTATAATTTGTATATACCTACAGACATGGTCCCCGTGACCATGTAAAGCTAGTTTATAGACTAATAACTTCAAATTTTATAGCATCTAATCCTTTCAATGTAAAATGCTGTTTCTAGGTGGACCAATTCTCACTTACTCACCACTAATCAGAATACTAATTCATACTGTAGCGGCTAGTTAGCTAGACACTTACTTTGGCAGCGTATTCTGGATTGCTTGATTGCTGTTTTGCTGTCACCACTTCTGACGAAGACTTCACTCCGAGTTGTTGGTTGGGAATACTGGCGTCCTTGGCGGGGATCGCAACGTTCCATTATTCACACTCACCTGTAACACTCGTTACTATATGTTATTCTGCTACTTCAACTACAACTGATCTATAATGTACTTAACGCTGTTCAACAATAAAATGACAACACTCCCTCTCTCGTTGGCTTTCACTTACACTAACGCAACAACGGCCGCAAGACCTTGTCTAACACAACGTCTCGTCCCATGTAAAAAAACACCGACTTGTTTTGATGATTGGACTGATTTGATTCAGATGCCCCAGGTATTCAAATTCCCACACTTGGGTAAACTAAACAATCATCACTGCTTACCTCGGATCAATGACTGATCTAAACACTGTAACTAGTAACCCACAATTCACGTATTTGGCAGGCACGGAGGAACCTGCGTGAAGAGGGAAGTAAAGCTTACAAATGCGACTAGACGACGTACATGACCGCGGCCTGACAGACACTTCAGCCCCTCAACTCATTGCATATATAGACCTTATTGCCACACGTGACGTCATAATTAAGACTTTGGTGACACTTTCCTATTCGCTAAAACTCCTGCTCAGGGTGGCGTGGTACTGGACAATGTCCGTTGCTGGGTTGAAAGCGCTAACTTGCATTTCCCACATTCTGCCATGTGAAAGCCATAAGCAGAGACTACCCATTGTAAGTCACAAGTAAAATAGAACTACAATCCGTTACCATTTCAACTGAAAATTTTCTACCAAAATTTTCTACACCCATTCTGACACTACAATACTATAATTGAAGTGAAATAATAGTGGCAGGAAAAGTCACCAGTTGTAACAATTCTAACAAAGAACAGCTACATGAAGATTTGTTAGCAGAGGTCTGTGCTTGTAGGGGAGCAGAACAAAGGAAGCGTCATACACCCATTTCACCTTTCATAATAACTCAGTAAGATTAACTTCTCTCCATAAAATGACTGAATGGATAAATGAATGAGTGAGAGACTGAGAGGATGAAAGGATGCATATATATATGTGTGGGATACTGCAGGCTTCTTTCAGTGAAAACCACAGTAACATACACGTATATATAGTATATATTAATGTCTTAAAATCATACAGTAGTCTTACAGTCAGGTGCGACAGTCGTTTAATTGTCGTAATGCGATACGTTGGCGTGGCCTTGGCGGCTCGAACGCAAGTGCGCAGTGCGTCTGCGCGGCGTAGAGTCCAAGCAGGTGGCAGCACGCTCCGTCTGTGGTGAGCGACGAGATGCGTAGTAGACAGGTCGCTGGCTGTGCTTGGCCGGAGGGACATGGTGAATCTTCGCGGATCGTGTCTGGGGCAGATGCCGGGCCAAAAGCTGCTGTTGCTGTCTGCTTGGCTAAGCAGTTGTGCGCCCCGGTCCACGAGGCATCGTGGAAGGGCGGTCTGTCGTAGTTTCTTCCTTCTTGATGTATTGGAGCGGCGGATCTTTCTTGACGTGTCAAGAGATTTAATAATTCCGACTGAACGGTTTGCTGTAAAACCAAGACAAACCAAAGTGTTAATTATGGGGGGTGGAGACTTGCGCGAAGCGCAAGTCGACGTCCCCCTGTCTGTTAGCCATTCCAGCGTTTGACCGCATCGCTGGGCTCTATAAGAGACACCTTAACTATAACAGCGGAATATGCTTACGCTAAAGATTTAAAGTCACGCTGAGGGTCTTGACTGATTTGCTAAAGACTGGTGCTTAGTTCGCAAAAAACTAATTATGGAAGGGATAAACTTTAGTTGGTTGGCTGCCTGAGTTCTGAGCCCAGACTGGCTCAGTCGCAAAAGCGACTGTTGCCAGGCCCTTTGGTGAAGCCGCTGCGCTTGGGGAAGGGACAGCGGATTGTGTCCCGACTTTGCATCATATACCCTGGAATTTGCCTTACAACCGAGGAAAATCACGGAACACCTCAGTCAGGGTAATCGAAAAGGGTTCGGTTTTTCAGCGACGAACGCGATTCGTTTGGTCGAGTTGGCCATCGCGGGCGATGGCTTCGACTGACCTGCTGTCTCCTGCCGCCCTTGGCTCACACGTTAGACTTGAGGTAAACTTTTGGTCAGCGTAAGTATCTGCCGAGTTGCCGTAACGGAGGGTTCCAAACGTCACCTAACCTTGAGTCACAGCTCGCAGTTAGGGCTCTGATGCGGTCAGCAAACAACGGAACACCCAGATCCTCGTGTATCTGCCTGTTACTTACATACCAGAGGGCATCAGTAGCAAGGCGAAGACGATTGGATTGCAACATTCGCAGCCTCAGGACATGGGTGCTTTCAGCGGACCTCTGAACGGGGCATGCATAATCCTTCATGAGGTGAATGAGCTCCTTATATAGCAGGACTCCGTTCCTGACGGAGAGATAACTCTTCCTATTCAGGTAGGGACCAAGCGTACCGCAACTTTGACCAGTCTTCTTTCTCAACTTATCGATGTGAGGTGACCAGTTGGGTCGTGTATCTAGGGTTACCTCCAGATAACGAGTTCTGTAGACACATTGGATTGGTTCCCCAAAGAATGTTACTGGTCGTGGTTGAATGAATCGCTGCCCGGCATGAGCGAAATTATCGGAGAAATCTTAGACACATTAGTGCCGCTTCTCCAATCACTCAACCATCATTGAATGTTGTTGAGGTATACTGCAGGTAGCTGACGAGCAGCGTGTGCTTGCGGGAAGTGGCTATGATGGCCATGTCGTCTGAGTAGAGAGTTAACTCGACGTCGTGCGTGGGTGAGGGCATGTTGTTGACATACAGACTGAATAGGACAGGAGTGATCAATCCACCCTGTGCCACCACAGACCAAATGTCACAACAAGATGACGTGGCCGTCTGGAATGACGCTTCGAATATTCGACCTCGGAGGTATGATGAGACTGTATGGAATATGTAAAGCGGGAACTTTGAAAGCGTTAGATTGTAGAGGAGGCCTTCATACAACACTGTATCAAAGGCTTTGTACACGTCGAGGAAAACTGTGCCTCACCCTTTTTTTCGTCTAAGTTCCTGATTATTCTTTCAACGAGGCGTGCCAGTTGCAAGGACAGGCCATGCCTGGGTCTGAACCCAAATTGCTCGTCTCGTATTAGTCCGCGCTAGCCTACTTCATGTAAGATCCTTGCTATTGAATCATTTCAAATTATTTATCAATCGTGTCCAAGAGACTAATGGGTCGATAGGATGAGGGCAGTTTCGTATCCTTCCACGGTTCAAGGACAGAGATCACCCAAGCTTGCTTCCACACTATAGGGAGGTGGCAGGTGATGAGAATCGCATTGAAGATCTGGTCCAGAATTGATAAAGTTCGATGGGGAAGATGCTTCAAGGCCCTGTTTTGTATACCGTTTTGGCCTGGAGCGTTGCCCAAATCGAGACCCCTAATGACTTCTTGAACACTCTTCAGGGTTGGTTAACTCGGGTTAGTAGTAACGGGTTCCTTCTGGTCGCACCTGCCATAACGCGTTCTTTAGCTTCATTGGTGTAGGGGTGACGTTGAAGGTCAGGCTCCGTCCATGTTGACCCCCAATGTTGGGGATGGGCTAGTATGTGTAGTTGGGGTTTCGCGTACCATATGTTGGGTATCCTTTGTGTAGGGTTCGTTTTTAATCATATCGTGCCGCCGTAGTGATTGGCCGTGCCGCCGTAGAGATTGGTAGTGGGTAGGGGATGGGTTTTAATAATATTGTGCAGCCGTAGAGATTGGTAGTGGGTAGGGGATGGGTTTTAATAATATTGTGCGACCGTAGAAATTGGTAGTTGGTAGGGGATGGGTTTTTAATATTGTGCGGCCGTAGAGATTGGTAGTTGTGTAAGGGATGGGTTTTAATAATATTGTGCCGCCGTAAGGATTGGTAGTTGGTAGGGGATGTGTTTTAATAATGTAGTGCCGTCATAGAGATTGGTAGTTGGTAGGGGATGTGTTTTAATAATATGGTGTCGCCGTAGAGATTGGTAGTGGGTAAGGGATGGGTTTTAATAATATTGTGCAACCGTAGAAATTGGTATATTGAAGATGGTGGATGGTTTTTAATAATATACTGGTCATATTATTAAAAAGGGTCGTGCCATTGTGTGAATAGTTAGATTGAAGATGGCGGATGGTTTTTAAAAAGGATCGGCCATTTTGAATGTAGGAATAAAGAGGATGGTTTGTGGTGTCGTAGGGATTGGTAGATTTAAGATGGCGGATGGTTTTTAATAATCAGGTGATAGTATTAAAAAGGATCGGCCATTGTGAATGTAGGGATTTAAAAGCATTGGCGCCGTAAGGATTGGTAGTGTAGGGTAAACGAAGTGTTTTGAATAATGTGTCTGTGGTTACCGTGATGCCGCCGTGTAGTTTGGTAGATGTAAGATGGCGACGGAGTTGTTGATGTGCTGCTTCCGAAGGTTGGCTGGTGACTGACGGTCAGTCGTTGTTGAATCAGCAGTTAGTGGGCGCTGTGGAGAGAAGATGGTAGGGATGGCAAGATGGCCGCCACGTTGATGTTGGCAGGTTTGTGCAGGTGTAACGTGCTTAATGGATAGTTAGAGAGAGCGAATGTTGGTGGAGCGTAACGCCTTGGAAACGTGACAAGAAGCATAAATAATAAATTGTGCAGACATAGATGTTTATTATACTGAAATGCTATATACACGTTATGACATGAATGCAAGAAAGGCATAGAACACAGCATATTACTTCAATTGATTGTATGGAACATCAAATACACCATTCAACAAGAAATTTAAATCTGGATTATAGTTTGGAACATCATGAACAGCTTGACTCGATATATCATTACCTAAACTCTCTTGAGTACAATCTGTTTAATCATTATTGGTTCGGAGAGCTATGGGTATCTGAGGGTTCGTAGGGTTCAAGAAATGGGATTTTGGAATTTCAAGGTTCAGCCATCTCCGAAATACGGTCTTAATTGTCTCAATACACTCCTCATTCAATCCATCAAAACCTTTATGCAATATAACAGGAACCCTTTTTTGCAAAAGGACTTTCGTTTTACAGCCATTCAAATCCCATACTTCATTCAACATCAAATTATATCTCTTTTTAGACCTCGCTGCATAAGACTTATTCCACACTTTGAACCAATTCTGAATTGATAGTCCGTCTGAAAAATCACTAAAATAGGGTGCACAAGACAATTCTACGGTTCTATGTAATGACACTCCATTGCCATAGAAAAATGCACTTAATACCATACCATTAGTATTATTCAATACTTCACAAAACAAATACCTTAATATGTATGAAGGCCATATTGGATAAGGACCTATTTCCCTTTCTACATTTTCAAATATGTCCATTCCGTACAAGTATTCTTGCTAACTCCCACACTAACTGGAAAAAAATGTCCCAGCCAAAATAAGTATATATTAATTCACTTCTGTACAAAAATCAGGGTCTCTGGCAAATGGTCTGTCTCTCACACGAGATATCGTGTAAACCGTATGCCAGAGATCCTGATAATCGGCTCGCCTAGCCGTGCGATAGAAAGGTATTTCATAGTAATGATTCCGGAAGATATGGATAGAGAAAAAATATAGATGTACTTTGTTGTACACACATACACCCACGCACACATGACAGAGGGTTATCACCACACGTATGTGCTAAACCTGCCGCCATGTTCCCTGGAAGGGGTCGCCCTTCATGTGCACTACCTAGATACTCTATATACAAGTTTTGCACATTGTTTGATTGAAGTACACCTAAAAATCTTGTGAGTGATTCGTGATAACTTTGTGGTAGTCGAATTAGGTTAAATTCATCGATGAGACAATTGTTTAACACCACAAAGATGTCGTCAAACCATCGGTCCACAAACACCACTTCGTAGTGATAATCTTCGATCAAGTCTTCGATTGGCATATACATGACTAGCGACATTATTTGGTTGAGTAATGGCTCTAAAGTTTGCACAGGCTGCTGCTGCTGCTCGGCTTGGAGGGTACATGTGGGTGTAGGCTCCATCTGGAAAATGATCACAAGAATACCTATTCTAACTCCAAGATGTAAGAATTTGTGGTGGTGTTGGTGCCTGGGTATTTAAGGTTTAGTGAGATAGTATTATCATTGATGGAACACAGATCATCATCACTGAATAGAGTTCCGGAACGTCGGGGTAAAAACACGTTCACAAAAGTCTGTGAGGATTCTGCTTGTAGGGTCATCAACATCGCCTTGCCATATTTTGTCAGGACCCTCTCCGCACGTTCAATAGGATACGGCATGTCAATCTTCAAAGAAGTTATCTTAGTCTGCTGACACGACGCGACCATCTTAAATTTTGTGGCTAGATCCATCTGAAAATCGAAACATCCTTGCGTAAGCTCCAAATAACAGTGCGCGTGAGCAGCTGGTAGGAGACCGCCGTAAGAAACTGCTTACCTCGAAAAAATCTTGTTTTTCTTTGCTCTCTCTGTCGGATGTCTTAATGTCAACTCACTTCACTCTCAACAGTGCCTGCGCGTTGCAATACTCTGCAAACCCTTTTATAGCCCCGTCAGTGCTTATTCTCGGAACTAGAGGAAGTCATGTGATAAAGACGTACATAGAGATTTAGGAAGCCTGCATCGGCATAATCGTATTTGGTTAGGAAGCCTGCATCAGCATAATCGTATTTGGTCACGTACATAGAATTCCAGGAAACCTGCATCAGCATAATCGTAGTATAGGCGTTACGCGCAATAACGACATAAGTACCGTGGATATAAATAGAGAGTGTGAAAGCCGATATCGTCATCACCGTATGAGGTCACGTCTTATGTACGTACATAACCGCATCATGTCACATCATTTCTCCGTGCACTTTACAGGTTAGCAATGTACTTTTAATCGTTGTATATATGTGTTTAAAACGCGATCTGATCCTATCATTAACGCGTTGATTTCAGAGTGAATATGTCGCAAGACGATATGTCGCAAGACGATATGTCGCAAGACGATATGTCGCAAGACGATATGTCACAAGACGATATGGCGCAAGACTATATTGAGACTCCTCCTCCACCTCCTCCTCCTCCTCCTCCTAAGAGATTCACGATCGAGGAAGAACAGACCAGACTGTACAGGCGTTTCAATTCTCAGGGAACACAGCTTACTGTAAGTCTCTTACCTCCACCAGAGGGAGAGGACGAGGACGATTCGAACCCTATGGCCCATTTCCTAGACAGTGTGACAGAATTGTTCGAGTACGCGTTACGAGATCTCGAGAATAGCGATATGGTTGGAATTACAATTAGCAATGAAGTTGAGGTGAAGGACAAAGCTATACGGATCAGCTTCAGAAGAAAGGATCAAATAACGGGAGATGTGATCTGGTCGGTGTTCGAGAAGGTGGCCCAGTCGGATGTTAGGTTTAACGCTCTACATAAATTAGTGATGACGGTCCATTCTGTAAGGATGCCGATCGGTAATGGCCGCGTCATCGCGACAAAGGGTAGGCCGCTAGAGAATATGGTACGACTGAAAAAAGTATTGTAGGAGTCAGAGCGGAAAGTAATTGTTTGGCCCACGCCCTGGTCATTGCAAAATCTAAAGCAGACGGTGATCCAAATTACACTTCATACCGTCGCGGCTATAAGATACGTCCCGTAGTTGATAATTTACTTGAGACGACTGGTATTGACCTTCGCTCGGTGGTGGAGTACCAGAGCTGATGCGTTTCCAGGAACATTTCAAAGAGTATAGCATCGTCGTCTTCGGAGGATTGAATTGCGAGGACATATTTCGACGGTCAGGTAGAATCAGAAAAAAGAATTAACCTGGTGTATGATGACGTAAATAGACATTACCACGTGATAAACAATCTTACGGATGCAGGGCGCGACAATATGTATGCAAAGGCTGTAATAAAGGCTGTAGACGTGGCGTGACGCCTAAGGGCGGAGAGACGTTTAGTGACTACAGGTTGGTTCCTCCGTGTACGTTCTCGGAAGAAAGAGTCCCGTGCGATTCCTGCAACAGGAACTTTAGAAGTCGCTCGTGTTTCGAAAAACATAAGACGAACAAACTGGAAGGTAAGACTGTCTGCGAAAAGGTGCAAAATTGCCTCGTGTGTAACGTGTGCGTGACGAAAAAGAATCACGAATGTTTCAAACCGTTCTGCGCGAATTGTAACCAGAACATGGAAATAAACCACCTCTGCTATATGCAGCCTTTAAAGAACGCATTGCCCGGCGCTGATGACGTATTATTCGTATTCTACGATTTCGAGATCACGCAGGACACGAAAATTAGCGAGATGACAAAACTACACGTCCCCATCCTCGTTTGCCTTCAGCAATTTTGTACGGCCTGCGAGATGCAAGTCGACTATGAGCAGGATTGCGCGCGGTGCGGTAGAAGGCAGCATTCTTTCTTCGAAGACTCAGTAGGCGATTTGCTTTCGTATCTATGCGAACCGCGCCCTTGGTGTAAGAAGGTTGTAGCGATAACGCACAATGCCAAAGCCTTCTATGCGCAGTTCATACTGGATAGAGCTATTTTCCTCAAGTGGACTCCCGAATTGATATTAAACGGCTTAAAGGTAGTCAGTATGAAGATCCATCACATACAATTTTTGGATTCGGTATCCTACATGCCCATGCCCCTGCGTAAGCTGCCCGAGGCTTTTGGGTTGCAGGCGTCTAAGTCTTGGTTTCCCCACTACTTCAACACGAATGCAAATCTAGACTATGTAGGCGCGATACCTAACATCAGGTATTACGGTGCTGACGAGATGTCGGAAGGGGAGAGGAGGGAATTCATGGCCTGGTATAATGAGCAGAAAGTCAAGGTCTTCGACAACAGGCGCATGTTAGAACAATACTGCCAAGGTAATCTCACCGTACTTCGACAGGCATGTCGCGTATTCAGACGAGAATTCCTAGAGATAGGAAATATCGAAGTTTTCCTCGAGGCACTGGCAATCGCGTCGGCGTGTAACAAGGTGTTGCGCAAAAAAATTTTGAAACCTGAGACGAAGGGATTAATTCTTCCTGGAGTTTATAGCGCCAATCGGAGGTACAGCAAGAAAGCGTTGATGGTGTTCCTACATATGGAACGTACGGATGGGTGCCACATACAGCACGAAAGAAACGGGCGCTAATATAGACCTCCACAATTGCCGCATTACAGCGTGGACGGTTACTGCGCCGAGACGCAAACAATATACGAATTCCTGGGATGTTACTATCACGACTGCAAGTGTCAGCCGTTCCGAGACGTGAAGACGTTGGCGAGTGGAGAGACGTTGGCCGAACGGTACGAACAGACGCTGGCGAGGATCGAATAATTAAAGAGTGCTGGCTATACTGTCAAAGTACAGTGGGAATGCGAGTTCGAAGGAGCCGACGACGATGTGTGGACAAATCCCATAGACACGTGCCTATGAACACTCGCACTGCTCTGTATGGGGGTCGAACCGAGGCCATGCGTCTTCACTACAAAATCAAAGAAGATGTGGAGTCTGTACAGTACAGCGATATAATGAGTCTCTACCCCTACATCTGCAAATATTTCAAGTTCCCCAAAGGTCATCCGATTATTCACGTAGGGGAAGCATGCGCAGACTTTGAAGCCTGCCTAAAGATGGAACGTCTGATGAAATGTAAGATCGTACCGCCCACAAACCTCTACCACCCCGTCCTACCATACAGATACGACAAGAAAATGTTATTCTGTCTGTGCCGCACATGTGTCCAAGAACAAAACGCCAAGAGCGAATGTCAACATCGCAGCGACGCAGAGAGATGCTTGGAAGGCACGTGGGTCATAGACGAGGTACGATTGGCCATAGACAAAGGATATATAATTTTGGAAATTCTCGAAGTCTACGAATACCAAGTCACGAGGTACGATCCCGAAACGGGTAATGGCGGCCTCTTCGCAGAATACATCGACAATTTTTTTAAAATTAAAACAGGAGGCTAGCGGTTACCGGAGCTGGGTTCGAACCGTGGATGACGAGGACCAATACATGGACCAACTCCATCGGGACGAAGGCATCCGACTAGACAGAGACTCCGTCAGCTATAACGCTGCAAAGCGAGGTCTAGCCAAACTATGTCTCAACTCAATGTGGGGAAAATTGACCGAAAGAAGCAACAGGATGCAGACGAAGTTAATCTCGGAGCCGGCAGTACTGTGCTGATTCTTGGTAACGCCAGGTGTCGAAGTGCAAAACATGTTGTTAGCCAACCATGACGTAGTATGCATATCCTGGCAGTATTCAGCTAACGAGCGCGTGCCTAGCTTACGTCATACCAACGAGGTCATAGGCGCTTATGTCTCCGCCGGAGCGAGAATGCATCTCTATGGCTTCTTAGACAACTGCAAGAAAAGGCCATCTACACGGATACGGACTCTGATTTTCATACAGCCAGGGCAGGGAAAAAACCCACACTAATAGAGACGGGTGACAATTTAGGCCAGATGCAATCCGAATTAAAAAAAGACGAAATAATCGTGGAAGTGGTCTGTGCTGGCCCGAAAAATTACGCATACAAGACGTATAACTGGGCGACGGGCGAAAGCAAGACCGTTTGTAAAGTAAGAGGTAAAACACTTAATTATAGCGCCTGCCAATTGGTGAATTTCGCAAAGATAAAAGACACGATCTTAAGCAAGAATGACGACGAGACAGTTATCGTGCTTACATAGCATAAGATCAAGCGCAAAAAGATTGATGGAGGAGTAATTATAATAACAGAGCCCGAGGACAAGAAGAATTGTGTCGTTTTTAAAGCGAAAACGTCTCAACGACAATACGTCAGTTCCGTTCGGGTATATAAGCAGGACCTGACGTCAAAATAGATCATTCACATGGCATTCGACATCAGGTTCAAACATCCTTTTACCTGCATTGTGAGTGGTCCGTCAAGATCGGGCAAGTTATCGTTTACGTTGGGTCTTGCGCAACATCTCGATTCTCTGTGTCCGGAACCTAACTTTAGCGGTGGGATCATCTGGTGTTACAGCAAGAAGTCTTCCGTTCCTCGACAAAAGTTGGCAGCTATACATACGAACGTTAGTTTTCACGAGGGCGTGCCCCAGAATTTTGGCGATAGGCTCGGTAGACCTTGTCTCATAATTCTCGACAACCTGTTGAACGAGGTGTATTCGAAAGACGTATGTGACCTGTTCACCAAGGGCAGTCATCATAGGAATATCAGCGTTATTCTTATAACTCAGAACCTGTTTTATCAGGGGTGTTTCTGTCGAGACATATCGCTAAACGCTAAATATTCCGAAGCCTTAAAGAACGTCAGAGACAAGAGTCAATTTCAATATTTGGCGCGACAAGTGCATCCCGAAGACAGCGATAGTTTATACAAGTCGTATCTGGAAGCTACCGAGAGATCGCACGGTTATCTGATATTAGATTTCGCACAAGACAGACGACCGTTTGAGGTATCGAACCAACATCTTCCCGGAAGAATATCCGCCTATAATCTACAAGCCGACGTCGAAGACGAGTGATGAGGCGGATAAAATCGAATTATCACACTCTGCAAGTATTAAAGACGGCGGATCCTAAACTGCGTAAAGCCATATTATCAAACTGTGAGAGCGAACTTGTGAAAACTCTGAGCGAGTGCTCGTTAAACCTGTTGTGAGGCAAAGTCAAACTGACACCGTGCCAGAAGAGGAAATTGCGAAAACAAGAAAGCCATTGTTCAGCGAGGCGGTTTCTTGCTCCCTCTCGTAGGCGCAGTGTTGCCAACTATTGCCAGTCTAATATTCAGGCAGTGAGACATGTTACGTAAAATGTACCTTGTATCGCCAGATTACCTAAATACCGTCACGAGCAAGAACACCCCACCCCCTCCCCAGCCTCCTGACACGGAGGCAGGAGGTGAGAAACAAAATAGCAGTAAACGACGGTCTGTAAAAAAGATAAAGACGAAGTAGAAGAAATATTCGTCGAGACGCGAACACGATAGGTGGATTGCAAAACGATTGCTGCGAGACGTGGACGTGACTATGATAAGTGTTTTAAAGTACGTTCCGATCTTCGCGAGGCGGATGTCGAAAGAGTCAGATAAACACCGTAGCTGATTTCTTAGCAAGTACTACCGTCCACCTCCTCCTCCTCGTTGCTGCCTGATGGGCCTTATTCGGGTACGCAGACAGAACTCGGTGCCACGAAACGCATAAAATCCCAACTTCCTCCTCCTCGTGCAAAAGGACGTATAGCATAAAAGACGAAGACGCCGATTCCATCTACGTCTAGTGAAGTCGTTTATTAGGCGTCTACTCCGCTGCCCTCTATTAAAAGAGACGTTGATGATGATAGCGATGTAAGCACCGACGACCAAGAAATCGAACACGACGTGATAGATTACGGTGCGATGACTGTGGGTGCATTGGCTAGTCCGTACGTATCCCCATATTTGTATGAATTTAAGAAACTCGGTCTCGACAGAGTATGGTATCCGAAGAGACGCTGACGGGTTCATGATAGACGATTCGCGAGTCGGTGTGGATAGCGACGGTAATATCCATATCAAGAATGTAGAGTTCCCTGCTACAAAGGGTCTGTGGGAGCTCCTGACGCGTAAGAGGGTGGATAAAAAATCGATTACCGACGATGATCTGAAACAATGTAAGACAACTTTTGAGATGACCAATGCGCATTTGGAAGGTTATGAGCCCCATGCTAACATCCGCACTTCCAAAGGTCTCAAGTATAAGGTGGTTATTTCGAGGCTTTTCCCAGGCACCACCACCACCACACGTCAAAGTGGTGCTGAAGCCGCATTACGTCGCGAGTGGATAACGTACTAAATATTCATGCTGCGGAGACTGTATTCCGATCCTGCAGAACAGTCAGCGTTTTCCAGCTTACACAAGGTTCAACAGGCAGTTAGACACGCTCTTCCCAGTAAAAAACAAAGAAGAAAACGCCAAGTCAGATAAAGGCGTGACTAGAGACGCAAGATGCATATAAGCTGCATCGGCCCCTCAGAAAACGCTTCCCCAGGAATCCATACACCGTCAATAATATCGACGACGTTTGGGAAATCGATATTTTGGATCTGTCATTGAAGAAATATAATAATAATTATAGGTTTCTACTGCAGGTAATTGCCGTGTTTTCAAAATATCTGCATAGCATACCTTTACGTAAAAAAGACGGGAAAAGAGGTAGCAGCAGCACTCGAATCTATATTACGGGACCCCAAATACAAGAAAGCCAAAGGCAGACGACCCGTGTGGGTGCGTACAGATAAGGGGAAAGAGTTTTTGAATACCCAATTTCGAACATAACTAAAACGTGAGGTTATCGAGTTTCAAGTCTGTAGAAATCCCGACGTCAAATGCGCTGTTGTGGAACGAGTCAACAGAAATCTGCGCCATAAACTGTCCAGATATTTCACCTATAAGAACACGTATAGATATATAGACGTTCTGTCCAAATTTGTCAAGGGGTACAATGCCAAAGCTCATTCTACCACGGGTATGGCGCCCGGTGACGTGCGCGGCACCGACGTCTTAACGATCTGGTATAAGATGCAGGGAAAGACAGACAGAACGCGACGTTTAAGCAAGCTAAAATTTTGGGTGGGCCAACGCCTACGCAACAGCAAGGAGAACATGAAATTCGCGAAAGGCGGAGAACAAAATTACACCACGGAGATATTCAAAGTACGTAAGGTCGTGCACAGAACACCCCGTTCCGTGTTCGAAGTCGAGGACTTGCGCGGCCATGAGATCGAAGGCCAGTTTTACAGCGAAGAATAGGTTCCCGTTCGCGTCATGAAACAGACCACTTATAAGATAGATACAATACTGGACAAGAGGGTCAGACGTGGCATTCTAGAGTACTTGGTTCGATGGAAAGGAAACAGCACAGATTTCGATTCTTGGGTTCCTGCCAGCTATATACAGTCTGTGTAAATAGAAATATGGATCGCGAACATTTCTATATCACGCTGTTTAGTAACGCCACTCAAGATATATACCCCGACAATAAGATCGCAGCCTTCACGTCACAATTGGCACAGCCCATAAAACTCGACCCTTCCGAAATTGGGAGGTGGGATTATGCGAACTCTCCTACTCCGCGACCCAGCAGCAGTTAGTCAATTCGAACGCTCTGGTGTATTGCGATCTTATATCGCCACAGCTTATAGGCACCACCAAGGTCAGATGTCTGAGATCGTTCAGAAGCGTGCCATCCGATTATGATAGCGAGTTCTTATACGAGAACGTGTATTATGTTTCCGTTGAAGAGAGGGCGTTTCTAGACATAAGTATAGCGATACAAAATCTGTGTGGGGAGCGGATCACCTTTAAAGATAACAAAACCCCCTTGAAGGCGGTCCTTCATTTTCGGCAAGTCATTACACATTCATATATAAACATGACATCGATACCCCACCCACATGACCAAGTATGACGCCGTTAGGACAGTATTATATACGAAAAGCAGGGGTTGGCGGAGAGCCCGGTCACTCTGGCATAGGCCCCATCTATTCCGTTCCACCATTCGTACAGCGCGGACACTGTATGGCAGTTTTCTCTGCGGGCTATGGAGGACCGTGCGACCCGTACTGTGGAGCAGTGCCAAGTAGATCGGACGCGAAGCGTTGCGCACTGGCGGAAATATTATGACCGAAATAGCCGCCAATCCCGGACAGACAGGTGACATCCTATCGAAACACGCGACGGAGAAGACGCAGAATATTATTAAAAATTGCGCGGCGGTGGACGTAAGAGAAAGAGGGCATCTTCCCCCATACCGCGTAAGCAGAACAAGAGAGCTAGAATCGCAAAACGTAAGGCCTCCTCCAAGACTATAAAAAGAGACATTCTCGTGATTCGCATCAGTGACTACCCCATCATGTCCGCAGGCGTTGAGTTTATAACTAGCGAGTTCGATATCTTCGCGCAAAGGCCTATATAGACGGCGATCCTAGAGACGCATGTCGTCCACTATAAGCCGTTCGCGATGGTAGATCAGAAAGATCTCGAATTTTTGATAACCGGCGATACCGAGACATACATCGATCAGGACATTTAACTTTATGTTAGAGGCAAGATAATCGGCACGGATGGGAAAGATCTTGGCGCTTCAGATTTTACGGCGGGAACCAACAATTTCCTCCATTCTCTGTTCAGTCAATGTAGCATTTCCCTTAACGGAGTGAACATCACACCGGCCTCTGAACTGTACCCTTATCGCTCATATCTGGAATCCCTTCTGACCTATGGCTCCGATGCTGCCAATTCGCATCTTACAAATGCGTACTGGTAACTGGACGAAGGGGACGTCTTGGCGGGCGATCCGACATCTGACAACATAATAAACAAAGGCTTTGTCAAGAGATGGGAGCGGCAAACAGAGCAAAGTAACAGAGTTATACGGTCGTCTACACGCCGACATCTGCAACGTCTCGCAATTTCTGCTGTCGGGCGTTCGCATGCAGTTAAGATTGACCAAGGCCAAGGATGATTTTTACCTTATGAATGGAAATGCCGATACAAAAGCGACTTTTAAATTTCTAGACGCCGAACTGATCGTGCGACGCATCCGGCCCAGCCCGAAAATCTCCGTCGCCCATAACGAGGCTCTAAGCAAAGGATGCGTTGCCAGATGTAACGTGAAGAGAGTCGAACTTAAGACCTTCACGTTTGCCGGCGGCCCTTAAGCCCTATCCATCAATAATGCTGTGTTGGGCATGCTCCCGGAACGTCTGATATTTACCATGGTAAAAATAACGGATTTTCTCGGTTCGAGAAATTCGAATCCGTATAATCTCCGCCATTACGATCTGACCAACTTCACCATGTACGTGATCAGTAGTCAGATTCCTAGCGAGAGTCTGTCTGTAAACATGGGTCACGAGAAAACATCAGTCAAAGGGTACGCTACACTGTTCGAAGGCACAGGCATTCACCACTCGAACTCGGGACTCCAGGTAACTCACGACATGTATATAAACGGTTTCTTCATGATAGTGTACGATCTTACGTCTGATCTGGCAGCATCGGAAGGTCACGCATCACACCCCACAAACGGTGATATCAGGATCGATCTGAAATTCGCCAAGGCACTACCAGAGGCTGTCACCTTCTCCTGTATTTAGAGTATGACAATTCTACACGCATTGATCTAGCTCGCAACGTATCAACAGTCTTCTCATAATGGAAACCATCCAGATTCAGCACGCTTTACAGTGTAACCGTTGGGTTAGGTTCAACGCTCTTGACTGACGTAAAGTTATACATTGGTCCTCGCGTAGATTTATGAGTCCTCCAGGGTGTCACTACATTTGGGGAGAATTACGCGTTTGAAGGCTAGTTTGACTTTCTAACAGCAGAGTCGTAAATAACACTCAGGGTTTTCTCGGTCGACCGAAGCGTGTCCGACTGACATTTTGTAAGGAACAATGGGCAGATTTATGACAGGATGGACGACGAAACACTTGACTTTTGTTCTGTTTTGAGTACGGTCCGAACATAACTGACTGCTAGAAGTCTTTTTTTGGTATCATCTTTTCGAACGTTAGCAGGACACCCCAAGAGAAAGTTAAATGAGTGAGGGACAGGAGTTCAACGTTAGCGGTAGCACCGAAGGGAGGTAGATGTCGTGTGATGGTATTGTAACTAAAAAGAACCGCCGTGGTTGCTTCAGATTGCTGACTGCTAGAAGTTGGTGTTAAATTGTATTAAGTGGGAATAAATAAACGATTTATTATCAGTAACTAGTGCTGACCCTGTGAAGTCCGTCTGATACAGCCTACACGTAAAATATTCCCTGAGATTAGTACATGCAAACCGGCGCGAGTTAGGTAGTTTTGTACTGGTAAGAAAGGACGGTTGCAGTGAAGTGGCG
>Ga0268261_10000305_pt1 | contig 30294 bp, 45 predicted proteins | sample TergutNc150P1_FD_190353 | JGI IMG/M metagenome (GOLD analysis project Ga0268261, IMG submission 190353) | Nasutitermes corniger P1 segment gut microbial community from laboratory colony in Florida, USA - Nc150 P1 (SPAdes) (version 2) | ecosystem: Host-associated > Arthropoda: Insects >... | reverse complement strand
GAATACATTCCTCACTCGGCTGGGTTACGCCTGCAGAATTCGAAGCAGCCCACTACAATGAAAATCAACCCCAACTCCAACCGGCGTAGGGGAGACAATTAGTCTCCAAGAAACCCGGTCCGTATCAGTATGACGAAATCAAATCCCTAGTGGATAAGATTCGCCACGTTGGTACCGGCGGCATTAAGTCCGACGATCCGCAAGCCATCGGTAAACTTCGGCTCAAGCTGGCGTGTTTGGAGAAAGACCAGGAAGATTGGCGGCGGCAGAACGCCTACTACCGCAAGCACAAAACGATGGTTGGGTACGGCCCGTTTACTGAGGATGGCGCGCGGCGAATAGATAAAGCTATTGCCGAGGGGCCGCTCAGTGAGGGCAAACCTCACGCTTCTTGGGAATTGAGCAACAACAGCGCAGAAATTCGCCGCATTAAAGACCGCATCACCGGCCTGGAGAAAGCCGCGCAGCGCGCAGCCGAACAGGCCGAAACAGGTGGCGGCATCGTCAAGTTCGAGGGCGGTCAAATCGTGGAGAATCACGAGCTAATGCGTTTGCAAATCCTTTTCGATGGCAAACCCGACCCGGACACCCGCACGCTCCTGAAATCGCATGGTTTCCGCTGGGCGCCCTCGCAAGGGGCATGGCAGCGGCAACTCAACCCGAACGCCCGGGCCGATACCAAGTATTACCTCTACCCGGCCCTCGGCATATCCGCCTAACCGCTACGTCCGCACCAACCACCAACCCGCAGCCGAAACCGCATAGAAAGGGGTTCCATTTGGTTACAGTAATGTAGTTAAATTATCTTAAGTAAATTAGGAAGGGTATTGGATGCCTAGATTTTGGATTTACGACATTGTGTGGGATGAGTACAACGAACTCCACTCCACGGAGCGTGCCTCTAAGGAGCAAATCCGTAGCATCTTGTTCGGCGACATTACCGCCAAGATGAACAAGAAAAATAGAAGCGCCCGGTACATGATTACTGACCGGGCCTCGGACGGCTCAAAGTGGACAATCGTTTTCAATTACGACAAGCAAACTGGAATAGCCCGGCCAATCTCAGCATGGCCCGCAAAGTAGAAAGGATCAAATAAATGGCTATTGAAGTACCGGATATGACTGGCTGGACTGGGGCGCAAGAAGCGGAATGGTATTACCAGCACCGCGACCACATTGACGAAGTATTCAATGATGGCACTCAGGAATTTACGACCGACCCCGACAAAACCCTAACCACTCGAGAGGTGGTAATGACATTGCGGGAAGCCGAAGCCTATGACGCCAAGCTGGCCCACCAAGCCCGCATACTCCAACACCAATAAACCAATCAAGCCCTGCCGGGCCACGCATCATCGCGTGGTTCGGCAGGGCTTTTTTTATGCCCAAATTCAGGCTGGAGGCGCTTTATCAGGCGGGTAGTACGGCACAGTGCCGTCAATAATTTGCTGAATAATTTGCCCGCGACGGGTTTCTAGCGGCCAACAGTTGACTAGCTTCCCGTCAGGCATTATCCAATAGGCTATGCCATCGTGGACGCCGGGCAGTACCACGCCAATTTTTTCGGCATCGGGCGGGTTTGTGGTTCCCGCTAGTTCGCTCCCGTAGTCACTCATTCTTGGCTCTCTTTCTGGCAGTTGTCGCATTGGCAGGGTTTAACGTTGGGCCAACAAGTCACGCAGTAGGCGAAGCGCGGGATAGCTGGCTCCCCGCATACTCGGCAATCACCAGTTGGCATAGCTAACGTCCACCTCGGCAGTCGCTAGCGCGGTGATTTGGTTACTCATCTTCTTGCCCCCGATGGCAGCACTCGCAGCCGCAGAATTGCCAATTCCGATGCCCGCACTCCAGGCAAATCTGACCCACCATTAACCCACTACTCCCTCATTTTCCAATTTTGGCACGACGTCGAATTTCAGCATGTATGGCTTTGCCCCACTGAACGGGTACTCGCGGCGGTACTCCGCAAGCTCGGCCTCTAGCGCGTGGATGCGGGAGCGCAACTCCCGGATTTGGCAGCGCCGGTCAACCAAAGCCCTGTCTTTTATTTGCACCTCACGCTTCAGCCGCGCTGCCCAAACCCTCAGCGCCAGGTTCGGGCATTGTTTGGCGTGTGCGGTGGCATCGGCGATTGCCGCCTGCTGGTTTGTGCGCGAACCGGCATAGCTTTTGCAGTTGGGGCAGTACCACTGCCACAAACAACGCGGCCAAAAATTAACCACCCTAGTCACGGGCAGCCGCAGCGGCTTGAACTTGGCGTATTGCTTTCTCCGCCAGCCTCGACGGCCCTCAAAAATGGGGTTCACGCGGCCACCGCCTCAATGTGGTCGAGGGATGCCGGGCAGCAGGCCGGGCAGCGCGCATGGTAGGCATGACCCTCACCGAAATGGGCTTTGCGGAGCGCTACTTGCCGCACGGTCAAGCCCTCACGCTCGGCCTCGTGGCGCTGCCGCGCCAGCTCAGCGGTGCGCCCGCTACGATGGGCGCTACGTTGGGCAATGTATGGCTCTGTCATTGTCCGCCTCCTAGTCGAAATCTGGTTGGGTTTTCAATCCACGCCCGCCGGGCCTTAATCCCAGCCGGTACGCCATCCACGCACATCGGGCAACCATCAGCCGGGATTGTGTGTTGGCCTACCGTGTGGTCGCTCATGTGGATTTGCTCCTCCTCGGAGCGCACGGGCCGGGGTGGTGGACGCTCGCGCCGGAAGTCGGCTATCAGGCTCTTAATCTCTTCGGGAGGCAGGGTTCTCAAGAAACCCCGGGGGTTGCGAATGTTGCGGGCCTCTTGGAGCCAGCGAGTGAAACTCGCGGCATCGGCATCGTCAGCAAGGCCGACCCCAACAAGCCACATCTGCGACGGCGCAGCCGGAGCGTTATCCACAACCGAATTTTCCTCGCGCGCAAAAGCGCTGCTGCTTTGGGTTATATTGGGTTTATTGGGATTGGGTGGTGACGTGACCACCCCGTTAAACGTTTTTCGGCCACCCCGCTCGTCCGAATCGCCACCCCGCTCGTCCGAATCGCCACCCCGCTCGTCCGAATCGCCACCCCGCTCAGGTGAATTATCCACAGGGCTTTTTGGCCCGAGATTTAACCGCCAAATAGTGCTACGCCGATCCGGACGCGCGTGTGGATTTGGCCCTTCGTCAATTATTTCTCCCGCCGACACCAAGCGCCTTAATGCGTTTTGTACCGTGCGGTCATGGAGTTTGGTGTGCGCAGCTAAAGTGGCAATGCTGGGCCAAGCCTTGTGTTCCTGACCCGCATAATCCGCGAGGGCCAGTAGAACCTGTTTAGCCGCACCTCTGGCTTCTGAATACGCCCAAACAAGCGACATAGCCTCTACGCTCACTTGTGGCCCCCCAACATCTTGTAGGAGCCGGCCTCGATGGCTTGAGCGAACCGGGGTTTAATGGCTTCACGCACTGTCTGGCCATCGGGCAGTACCGCGAATGGCAAAAAGGCGTCTTCAATCGAGATGGCGTCCGTTGCTGCGGCTTCTAAAAGGGCCCGGCACAAAAGCCAGATAGCGCGCCACCGTTGGCGTTCGGCCTGCGCTAGCGCATTAGTCAAGGCCACGCCCTCGCGGCGTTTCCCGGTTTCAGTTAGCCGTACGTCATCGTCCCCAACGCTAGGCAGCGGCACTTCAATCTGGTAGGGCCGCTCAAAGAACACGAAATGAACCTGAGCCACACCCGCCCCGTAGTCGGTCATGGTGCCAAAGCGCGTGGCACCATGCTTGCCCAGCAGCTTCTCAATCTCGGTCTTGGACTTTTCTACCGTTACCGAAGTTGCCGCCCCATAACGCGCGCTCATGCTTCGCCACCTAATTCGCTCACTAGGGTGTGCATTACCGCGTCAATAAGGCGTTCTTGCACCTCAAAACCCGAAGTACCGTTAGGGTTCTCCTGCTCTAAGCGCCGCACAGCATCACGCACACACACCTGAATCTTGGGCCGCCAAAAGGCATCAACGTCAAGGCGCGAGGCACTGGCACTTTGGGTTTTTGCAGCCACGGTTAACCTCCAATCCTCCACCAAAAATTGAACGCATAATTTCAGCCGCAGCAGCATCAGCGACTTGCGTAAACGGCCGGCCAAGGTTCTGCGAAATGGAATTGTTAATGATGTTCGCTAACCCGCTCTGGGTGGGAACGTGCGCGTAATGCAGTTTTTCCGGCTCGATCCATTCCCGATTGCTACTGGTGTAACCATGGAATTGCTGCCCAGCCCAAACCACATGAACTTTGCCCCGGTTAACTGACTTTGGCCCTTTCGCCACCGGAACATCGCAAATACCCAAACGCCCATCTTTGGAAACCAAAAGCAACGGCTCTAGCCCGTACAGTTCTAGCACTGTGCGCGGGGCCCTGCGCTTATCCCCATACGTTGTGGTTCTTGTCGGAATAGCCATTACGCATCCGCCTCCGCTGTGAAATCAAGTAGTGCGTCAATATCTTTAAGAAGTTCGGTTACGCGGCCTCTGGAAATCTTGAGCAGAGCAACAAAGCCTCTATACGACGATGACTGCGCGGGACTGGCGGAAGAATCATCACCAGCCCGCGCGCCATCACCCCCTATGCTGGGGCCATCAGGTGTTCCAGCACCCGAAGAATCAAATACGGAGGAAGTCCCTTGCAGGTCAGACGGGGTGTGCGCTGCTCCCTTGCTCGGTGCGCTGCTCCTTTCCTTTTTTTGTTCCCACCACCAGGCTTCACCGATTTTTACGGACTGTGCGCCTGCCGCTTTCTTCGCTCTTTTGACTTGGTCGCGGCTCCAACCTCCAATTAGGTTAGCTTGTTTGAAAATATCGTTGGCATGGCGTTTTTCGGTGGCTAGAAAATCTCTTAGCCATGCGACTAAATCGTTATGGTCGTCATCGTGGATAGGTGAATCGTGGTGACCGAGGAGCCGATTATCCCCGCCGCTCTCCAAATCGCTACCCGCATTGGGCAAAACATTAGCGCCGCAGAGTTCGACGACCTTGTTGAGCAGCTTCTCAATGTCTGCGACCGCTACTCGAAGCTGGAACACGGTTACCGCGAGCCGCGCACGGTAAACCGATGTCGGCAAATCGAATACAACATCCATGTCGCCAGGCGAGGTGGTAACACCTTCGAGGCCCGCGCGGATATCGCTCAAATCGCTTGCGAGTTTGCTGAGTACGTCGAGAACAACTTGCCGTTCAGCTAGCCCTAAAACCCCCGACAATGAGCGCGGTGGAGCGCTCGCCACCGACGACATAATTTCAGACATGGCAAATAACCTTTCCACGATTCGGGATAATTGGGCGCATGGAATCAGGGCCAATCGCCTCATGGATAGCCGCCGCAATCGCACTCACCAGCGTCAGTGCATACATATGGGCACGATGGAAAGACCGGCCCCAACCAAACTGGAACCTAACAAAATCGTTTGTTTGTAGCGATGCGCCGTTCCTCAACGATGAGGGAGTTGAAGCAACCTTTGTACTCGACTTCCACAATGTCGGCGACGGAGACGCCTTTGCAATTACAGTTAAAGGAACACCCCAAATAGAACCACAAATAATTGAGTTCCTGCATAACGACCCAACAGACATCAGGACATACCGTTTACCGGGCTTCGTTAGCCGGGTAGCTCCAAGCGAGATGTTCCGGGTCATGGTTTGGGAACTCCCAACCGCGCAAACAAGTCAGCCCACACCCCAAACTCAGGGCGAGCCTCGTCTAACAATCCAGTGGACAGAACCACCTGTGCGCCACCGCCGCCACCGCGCACAGTCGCTATCCCTCCAGGGCAGAGAGTGGCAATGGCATCACCCACGCCGGCTAAAAACACGGGCCGAGTCCGGCCTGGCTCCAGCGAAATTAAAGAGGTCATGGGCATTACCTCAATGTGCCCGTCACTAAACAAAATAACCCCAGAGCCGGGCGACACAAACTGGTTTTCGATACCATACAAGTTTGCCCGCAAATACTTGGGGCGCGGCTCCACCGTTCCACGCCTACGCCCAAACATGAGCCACCCCCGACAATGAGGACGGCGGGGCGCTAAGATTTTCTACCACGACGCTAACTTTGACACAAGCAAGATTAGCGTGTCAAGCCAATTAGTTAGCGTGTCACTTAATTCTAGCCTTGATGCGAGACGACCGGATAACCAGTTACGCCGACATTCACAACATGAATGTGCGGAGTGTCAAAACAAAAAATGGCCCCCAACCCATTACGAGCCGGGAGCCATCAGACCAAAGTCCGCTAGAACAATGGCGAAGCAGGGGTATTAGGGGAAGAGCGGCACCAGTTTACCTTCGTCGTAATCGAATGGGAGCGTGACGCAAACGCCCTCATAGTTGCCTGGTTTTAGTTTGTGGTCTCGTGCGATGAATACGTCGGCTTTTCCGACGATTGCGGTTGCCAGGTGGATAGCGTCCCAGGTTTTTATGCCGTGGCTAGCTCTGTACTCAGCAGCTTTCCGCGCGATCACCGCGCTAACGTCAATTAGCTCAGTTTCAGAGGAACTGCTGCCGCAGACCCCAAGCGTAGATCAGTAATCTGCCATTGAACTGGCCTACCACTCAACTCGTCAAGAAGACCAAGCAACTCCGTACCGCCTCGAAAAAAGCGCTCCGCATCGGCCTCGCGGCCCTCGTCAACGATAAATTCTAGAGCGTCAAAGGTAGAGGTCATCACCCCGCCTCCTTTACGCTCACGCAGATATTCTAGTCTAACCAAGTATGCCTAAAAACGCCTAATTACGCCTTGAAGCGCCTAAAAAGGCACAAAATCGTCGCATTACGCGGCAAATTGCTATTGCAAGCGTAGTTGTAGATTCCTACCACAATGAGTTATACGTTCCCACGTTCACCGACTTTGACGCAATCCAAGCCTGTATTCAATCTCGTGAATCAAGATTCGGTCAGTGGCGGTGCGGACTTCGCTAATCTCCTTGACTTCGTTTTCTTCCAGGAGCCCGCAAGCAATGAGTCCAGGGATGGGGTTGTGCTTATAAATGCGAGCAATCCGGACAACAGTAACCGGAGGGATCGGCGCCTCGCCCTTTAGCTGCTTGTAGAGGTTGCCGTGGGTCATGCCTAATTGGCTGGCTACGGTCGGAATACTGTCTGCCGTCACCGATGCAAGCCACGGGCGGAGGTCATTGCGTTCTGCCATGTTTACAGATTAGCGCAACACACTAAGTTTTGTAAATTGACACGCTAACTTATTTGTGGCAAAGTTAGCTTCATGCACCAAGATGTTAGTGAACGACACGAATATCTGGGTAACGCCGTTACCTCAATCGCTCACCGTCGTTCGGAAATCACAAACCGGAGTTTAGGCGCTGCAATTATGGGTATTGCTGCCAAACTTGCCGACAAGCAGGCAAGTGAGTTGCTCGCAGATCCAGAATCACCATCGGAGCCTTATGTGGTGGGTTCGGTGGCGGAGGATGGCGTGGCCGTTCCGGCTCCCGGCGCTAAGCCCGCCAGAGTTGAGGCGTCCTAATGGCACCGCAGATTGTTGCATTGGCTTTTATCACGGTTGCGAATGTGGGCCTTGCGGTAGTTGCAAGCCGCGCTGCGAAAAGTGCTGAGGTGGCTGCTGCAAGTGCGGCGGAATTGCTAGCAGAGCATCGAAGCCGCGCAGTTTATCGGCCTTGTCTGGTTTGCGGTGCCAAGTGATCCAGATTCTCGGTACAAGTATTTCTGTGGCGCCAATGGTTTGCCAAGCTCCGGGTAGTTCTACTACTACGCTTTCATGTTTCCCGATGAAGACAAATCGGAGCGGGTCAAGTATTTGCGTGTTTGAGACGTTGAAGGTCACATCGTGGGCGTCTTTACCGTCGTTTGTGACTAGGTATTTGTCTGCGGTTAACCAGCGGGTACTCCACGAATTAGCGTCAAATATCTGGGAGATTTTCTTCTGGGATTTTGCGGCTTTCTTTCGCACACTATTTGCTTCATCGCTGGCTTTGCTTGATTTCCAGGTAGCCCAGATTGAAAAACCAAGTGATACCAGCGAAACAAATAACGCGCTAGCCGCTATCCAACCCATGTACCCCATGGGCTTAATTCTCTCACTAACAAGAAGGGTAAAGATGATGTTTATACATGTGGTGGGTTCGGTGGCTGAGGATGGCACTGTTATTCCTGCCGATGGGGTAGCCAAGGCTCAGGTGAAATCATCCTGATGGCTGGGGACGTTTTGCGGATTGAACGCGGTGACTCGTTCATGCAGGCCCGTGACCTTGATGGGTATTGGGCTATTCGGATTATCAACCGGGCTTGGGCTGAGGATGATGGCTGGATTACGGTTTCATCGTTTAGCCGGGATGTGGAGGAGCAATGCCGGGATTTGGCGCAGCACCTTATTGGCCTGGCTGACCGGATTGCTATTGAGCGGAAAACTCAAGGTGATGGGTAATGGGTTATCGTTTTGACGTGCCGCATTTGTTTGATGCAATGGCAATGGCGGCGAGCGTTAGTAATCGTAATGGTCAAGTATTTGTTAGGCCCAGTGGTGGAGCTGAACCAGATTATGTTATCGGGATTGACCATGGAACTATTGCAATTAAAGTGCCATTTAATCGCGGCGAATTAGCAGAAGTGCCAGACGGTGTTATTAAAAGCGTACCTAAAGAAACAAAGCTGTTTTTGCAATCAAGTCTTAGCGTGGAAGCTCGGCTGGCTCTCATTGAGCCTTTTGATGAACGGGGCGAAAAAGAGCAGGCGCGCAGAACTAGCATTGAGTTTGCTGATCTTGTTAATAGGCTGATTGAAGAAATAGCAGCCAAGGCGGGCACGGCTGATTTAGGTTACGTGGCGATTAGACCCGCTATTTTGCGTAAACTTGGCAAAATTGGGGATGAACGCCCGATGCAGTTCGCTTTTTGCTCCCACAATGACCAGCCGCCGCAAGAAAGCCCGGTTGCGGTCAGGTCAGAATTTTGGCAGGGCATCATCATGCCTTACCGGTGGGAAGTTTAGTAATGGATAAGCCACCTAAAGTGCCCAATAAGTTTGTGTTTACGTTTCTGGTTGCCGAATCTGCCACGGTTGTGGTTTCGGCAAATACGTTGAATCAAGCCGATAAAGCGGCCCGGAAAATCATTCCCGACCAACACCCAGTAATTCCAAATACTTGCCAGCTATTGAGTGTTATTGAACGCGAACTCTATTTAGGTCAGAAATGAAATTGTGGTGCGAAATGAGTGTGTCAATAAGGCGTACCCGCAGCCTGTGGAAACCCTGGCTAGTGCTGGTAATCGTAGGTGACTTGTACTTCCCGTTTCGGTATTGGACGCAAAAATCTGCTGCTGCTGAATTTAAGTACTACCACCAGCTTTTTGGCGGCGGTGATTACTAAGAGCCACGGCTCCAACCGGAGCCGCAACAAGAAAAGGAAAAATGAAATGTTAGGGATTCACGAATTATTGGGGTTTTCAGAACCCCCAAAGGAAGACCGCGCTTTCGCAGGCAACTCGCTGCTACTGGGAGTTCTAAACAAGGTTTTGGGTGAACCGGAACGCTTCCCCACAGACCCCGAACGTATTCAGATGGAATACCGCCGCGCTGCAATAATGCGCCGCCTCGACATCCTGGCTGATGAAGCCGCCCTTGCCAATGAGGAATGGGCTAACAAAGAGTCTACCGCTCGCGAAGCGAAAAAGGCTGCGAGCCAAGCCCCCCCCCTGCGTCCGGAGCAATAAATCAAGAGGAGAACCCGTAATGGCAGTCGCTGTCATTGGTTGGGTCGCGTGTGGCATCGTCCTGGCCATTGTGGTCTGGACGATGCGCAAGCGCGATCACGCCGCGCAACAACCACCTGAACCACCACCGGCCAAGAGCGGTGAGTGGGATGCTGAAACCGAAGCCCGTATTTTCGCCATTGCCGATGCCGTGGGTGTGCGTCGGCCATCGTTAGGAGAACAACTGCAACCCCCGCGCCCCGCGCGCGAGGCCGACCAAAGGCGGGCAGCATGACGCCAAGAGAGAGTGCCGCTTGGGCAGTTTGCAAGCTGGCGTACGACGAACGGATTGCCGATGGCGACCCCATGCCACCTTTTGAAAGCGCCTCAAGTGATAAAGTTATGTCCGCATTTGGGCCGATCGTAGATGCTGTCATTACTGGGTTATTTAGTGATCCTGAGCTTTTGGCAGCAGCCACCTATGAATCAGGTAGGTACGCCTTACATGCGAAGAATCGGACTGCTGACCCGTGCCAATGCTCGGCGCATGATTTCCCGCCCTATTCGAGCTTAAATCCAAGTGGCTTCACAAAGTCTATGTGTCTAAACCGGGTTGAGGCCATCAAAGAGAAGCTGCTGGATGGTGCGCCATGATTGAGACCATCCCACCGCTTGACCAGATTATTGACATGGGGAAAGGCTTTGAGGCCGCTGCGCAAAGCTCCGCGTTTGTGGGCAGTCAAAGCCTGCATGTATCGGTGCCGTACCCGCTATTCCAGTTGTTACTCCAGCAGGTAGTGGAGCTTTACAACCTCAACCAGCAGGCCAAGGCCCATGGTTACGAAAATGCCAAAGACCTTATTGGGCTAAAACATGCAGGGCGAGAATAGTGAGTTATCCAGACCATTACGCTGAGGTGTTTGTTGAGGATGATGGCGGTGGCCCGTGGGTTTCCGCGATTAAGTTTAGTTGTGAGGCTGCGCCGACTGCTCCATGCCGATGGCACCCAGATTGTGACAGCAAAAACTCTTGTGATTGCGAGACGTGGCGCGAGTGTGACGGGCAGTGCGAGGAAAATTGCGAGCCGACTTGTGAGAACAGGGAGTGCGCGGGCTGCATTGAGGGGCCATGTCCTGACTTTGTGCATGACTATCAGCGTCACCCGTATTTGGAGGGTCAGGCGTGTTGGATTTTGCCTTGGCTAGATTCCGGTTGGGTGGCCGATGCAGAAGAGGCGTACGACGGTAATTTGCAACCAGAAGCTCAAAGGGCGCTCATTGAGCTTCAACTTGATTACGGGTACGACGAAATTGAGGGTTTTACTTGGCGGTGGGCACCATGACCAACCGGAGGGTAATTCCCAAAGCGGTGCGCGTGAGGGTTGCCGAGCGCACTAATTGGCGGTGCTCGTATTGCGGCATCGCGCTTACCTCGCGCACGCTGGTGATTGACCACATTGTAGCCTGGTATTTAACCAAGGACGATGCCGAACTAAACCTGACTGCCGCTTGCCGTTCATGCAATTACTACAAGTCCACGTTCTCAATCGAGCAATTAAGGCAACAAATTATGAAGTGGCCAGCTCGCTTGGAGAGGGATTCAGTGACATTCAAGAACGCGCTCCGCTTCGGGCGCGTGACCGTGGAAACGGGGCCGGTGGTGTTCTACGCCGAGAAGATAGGGCTATGGAAAAGTGCGAGTGCTTAACTTGTATGCCGGGATTGGTGGTAACCGTGCGCTCTGGCCGGCCGATGCCCAGGTGACGGCGGTTGAGTTCGACGAGGCTACGGCTCAAGCGTACCGGGAACTGTGGCCTGATGATGAAGTTATCGTGGCCGACGCGCACGAGTATTTGCTGGCGCATTTCACGCAGGGTTGGGATTTAATTTGGGCCTCACCTCCTTGCCAAACCCACTCGCGGCTTAATGCCTTTGAGGCAGGCAAGGGTCGTTACCGTTATCCTGACATCGGCCAGCTCTACGGTGAGATACTGCTGCTAAAGCATAGGGCCAAAGCCTTTTGGGTAGTGGAAAACGTCATCGCCTACTACGAGCCTTTGGTGCCACCAAGTACCGTGTTGGGACGGCACTGGTTTTGGGCCAACTTTGATATCCCGTACCGCAATTTCCCCCACAGTACGGTTCTGCGCGTGGCCCAACATCGGCGCTCGAACACACCGAAATCGCAAAAAGCGTGGACTAAGAACATGCTAAAAGTCACTGAGGCCCACGATTATGCGGAGGCTTACGGAGTAAGACCCCCCCCATTATGGAGAACTGGAATCGGGTGCAAAAACGGCGCGCGTACCGCAACATGGTAAACCCCGAAATTGGCCTACATATCTTCAACGCCGCATTACGAAAAGCCGAACTACAACCGCAATTAACACTATTCGATTAGGAGCCAAAAAAATGGCATTTGCCGACGAGGTAAAGACGTACCGTAAAAAGCCGGTTGAGGTTGAGGCGATGCAACTGTGCGCCGTACCGCAATTTCTCGATGCCGTTGAGTGGGTGCGCGAGAACGGAGGGATTGCTCATTACGAATCGCACTCCCATTCAATGCTAGTCCACACGCTAGAGGGTGAGATGCGAGCCAGCTATTTGGACTTCCTTATCCGTGGGGTAAAGGGCGAGTTCTATCCCTGCAAACCCGACATCTTTAACGCCACTTACGATGAGGTGCCTAACAATGATTAGCGACGAAGGCGCTATTGCGCACGAACATAATGAACGCTGCCTTATGACAATTAAAGAGGTGTGCCGGATTATTCCGTACCAGCCGCAAACGGTTAGCCGGTGGACGCGGGGCGAGAACCCCAAGCTACAAGCCATCCGTAGCGGTAACGGCACGCAAACCCTAATTTGCAAGCTGTGGCTCCGCGAGTTCCTAGATGCCCGAACCACCACGCCCCGCGTACGCCAAACAGCAATGGCGCCCTATCGCCCGCGCTTTAGGAGGCAGCGTGCAAACGCATGATGTGAAACTTGACCCTTACTATGCCCGCGCTGCCGCCACGGGGCTTAAGCGATTCGAAATCCGCAACGATGACCGCAATTACCAAGAGGGCGACAATTTGGTAATGCACACCATTCTTGACGGCGTGGAAGTAGAAATTGAAAGCCGAATTCTTTTCAAATTAGTACCAGCCGACCCATTTGCTATTGGGCTTAAAACTGGCTACTGCGGCCTGGGGTTGGGGAATCCAAATGTACGCATACCTAATGTTGAGTTCAATGCCGATACGTCCGAGTGATCGCGCGCGTTATCCGAAGAATTGGGGTGAGATTTCTTTTGCTATCCGCGCGGAGCGTGCCGGGTGGCAATGCGAATGTGACGGGCGCTGCGGTAATGCCGCTTGCGCGCCCCGGTGCATATGGAGGCAGGGCCAAAAGAATCTGCGCGGCTCCACCATCGTGCTAACCGTAGCTCACCTCGACCACACCCCAGAGAATTGCGACCCCGAAAACCTGCGCGCGATGTGCCAGGCGTGCCACTTGTCCTACGACCGCCACCACCACGCCAATACGCGCCGCCTAACGAGGCTAGCTGCCACCCGACAAGGAGAATTGTTTTGATTAGCTCAGCACCCGGCACTGTTGATACCGTACCGCTCTGGACACAAGACTCAGACCCCACATTTCTACTACCAGCCGAATTTGAGCCTAAAGTGTGGCGGGCTGGCGACTTGTTGGCGATTCGCACCAAGGAGCCGGAGGGCTGGCACTTGAGCATAAGCCACCCGACAAGGTTGCCAACGTGGGATGAAATCAAAGATGCGCGTTACCGTTTTCTGCCTGACCGGATTACGGTGGCTCAACTACTCCCGCCGCGTAAAGAGTGGACGAACATTCACGATTTTTGCCTTCACCTTTGGGAGATTGCTCCGAGATGATGATTTCAGCAATTTGTCGCAAATGCCATAACGTTTTTTGCCTAACCGTTTATTGCGACGTTACCGACCACCGCGATGATGAGTGCTGCGCTTGTACCCACGGAATTGCAAGCTAACGGTGAGCAAACGGCTACCGTTGCGCGATGAGGTTATTTTTTGGCACCCCTCCGAGGGTTTGTGGTTGAGGCTACGCGAGGGCCGTTATGGTGGCGGCTATGGTGAAACTTGGCGGCACGCTCAATGGCAATGCCTCATTTGCGGCTCGAAGTACGCCGGCAGCGATAAGGTGCCACGCTTCGATTGGCGAGTACTCAATCACTCCCGGCACACACCATGCGAGCGCTGCGGATTCTTGATGCCGGTTAGCCGACATGACGGCTCCCCAATTATGCACGCCTATAATCGGTGCCCCGGAAAGACTGAAGCTGACAGGGTTCTCCCCGTGTTGCCAGTAATGGCATCGAACCTAACTGCTGATGCTCCCCGAGGGCGCTTGTTGCGCCGGGCCGGTTAGTTCCAGTGGGTGAGCTGGCGACATCGCGATTGACATAGCGGCCGCAATGGCTTGCCCGGCTCCGGGCATTATGTGTCCGTACCGGTCAACGGTGGTTTGGATGGACTCGTGCCCTAAATGGGCTTGAACATAGTTAATCGGGATGCCCGCAGCGAGCAACCAACTAGCAGCAGTATGCCGCGCGTCATGGATTCGGGGCCATTTACCCAATGGCGGGTCAAGCGGCTTTGCTCCCGCAATTACGCTCAGGTATTTGCCACTCTTGCTCTTGCGGGTTGCCTCTTGGCCGTTGGCGAGCGCGAGGGCAGGGAGCCAATACTCGCGGCGGAACGTATTGTATTTGACCGGATCGTGCCCGTTTTTGGCCGTGAATAGCCACTCGCCCGGATCGCGCCCTTGCTTTAGCGGCATCAACATTTGCAATACTTCCGGCGAGAGCGCCACGGTGCGGTTTGAGCGCCGGGTTTTGGTGGGCCCTATTTCTTTGCCGCCATCTTTCCAGGCTTTATTTACCACCAGCACGCCGATACCATCGGCGCGGACTTGCAAGTCACCGACTTTAAGTGCGGAGATTTCGCCCCAACGCAATCCCGTTGAAAACATGGTTGCCACCATGGGCTGTCGCCATTCAGGAAAGCAGCCGATAAACCGCAGGTATTCGTCGTGGGTTAGGAAGGTCATTTCCTCCGAGAGCGTTCGCGGGAGCCTCGTGCCGTTGCACGGATTTACGGTTATGAGTTCATCGCGCACGGCACCATTAAGCACGCCCGCGATGAAACCATGCCACAATCCGAGGGTCTTACCCGAAACTAAAGAGCCAGGCTTTCGGCCCGGGCGCATTGCCATCTCATTAACCCACAGGGCAATATCTTTGCGCGTAATCATATCCACGGGTAGATGCGCAAGCTTGCCGAGGTTGTTTTTGGTGTAACGGCGGTAGTCCCGCAACGTGTGGTTACCCACCCCCGTCAAGTGTGCGATGTGGTCATAGCAATACTGGGTGAGCGTAGGCACCTCGCCGCGCTGGGTTCGATTCTCGAAAACCTCTAGCGCGCGCTCGGCTCCGATTTTGTCAACGGCGGTTGAGAATCGCGCGGCTTCACGCTGATCATAAAACGTGCGCGATTGGTATTGGTTGTTGATTCGGAAGCGTACTTGCCATGACGTTGCGCCGTCAGCGGCAACACGGAGGCGGGTACTTGGCACAATCAAGATGTTAGATGCCGTATGGACGCAGGCCATAATTCCGTACACATCTACGCAATTTTAAGCCATTCTAGGCTTAATGTACTCTTGTTCAATTAAAGTGCGTTGGTGAGCGGATTTGTAGTCGTTGTAGGTAATGGGCGAGGTTAGGAGAGTGCCTCTGGGATATTTTCAAATCCCGTTGGGGGTACAAATAAAACCGCTGGTGACAGCGGTTTTTTTGTTTTCTAAACTTCCTGTGTGCGCACCGTTGTACGCACCAAGTCAAAAAGCGCCCCCAGCGTACTGAGGGCGCCATCGTAACAATTAACAGATTACGTACCGGGGGTGATGCAACTCGGGTCAATAATCAAAATATTTGGGTTGTACGGGCACACCGGGTGCACCTGACCGTCTTCAGTTTGACCATAACCGGGGCGAGGGCCGCCGTCACCATATTCCGTTTCCCAAGGGTTTTCTACCTCCAGGAATTGCCAGAAGTTAAACGGCTGCAACAACTCTTCATGCTCCACACCATCGAGCGCGGCATTCATAAAGTCGCGCCACATCGGGGCGGCGATGGTGGAACCAAACAACTGGCGGATAAACCGCCCGTTTAGGGTGATGTTGCGGTTCTGTTGCGAACCCCGGTGCCCACCTACCCAAGCGGCGGTGGAAAGCTGCGGGGTGTAACCGATAAACCAAGTTTGCTCGTTACCGTTGGTGGTACCAGTTTTGCCAGCCGAAGGGCGGCCACCGGCCAGGGCGGCGATGCGGCCCGTGCCTTGGAACATGGAGCGTTCCAAGGTGTAGCTGACCTGCAGAGCGATCTCGCGCGACATCGCCCCGCCTTGGCAGTTGGCGGAAGGTACCGGCAACTCGTTACCAAAGCGATCTTGGACCGACACGATGGCGATCGGCTCGCAGTAAATCCCGCCAGTCGCAAAGGTGGCATACGCGGCAGCCAAGGCTAATGGCGAGGTATTCTGCGTACCCAGCACCATAGAAGGCGTAATTTCGATGTCCTCGCGGGTGGGGTTGGCCAGGGGAGATCCGCCTAGGCTGAACTCATGCTGAGTGAACGGGGCGTTGCGCGGATCAACCAAGGTAGGCCGGAAGCCAGCGTTCCACATCGTGTCACGCAGGGCACACAAGTCAATTTGGGTTGCCATGGAGGCGAAAGCAGTGTTTACCGAGTGGTACATGGCGGTGGCAGGGCTGATAAAGCCGAAGCTCTGCCCCACCGCGTTGCCGGGGTTCCAGGCCCCAAATTCGCCTTGCACGCACCAAGCTTGGAAGGTGCCAGCGGGCCAGTTAACCCGGCGGGCGTCAATCCAAGTACCGAGGTGGTTGTCTGGTTCAGCCAGCCATTGCGCCATCACAAATGGTTTAATGGTAGAGCCAGGTTGGAAACCGCGGCTAGCCCCGTGACCAAAACCGGCAGAGAAGTTAATTGCGGTGGCACCTGCAGGTGGGTTAGGGCGGGTGTCAAAATCAGTGTTTTGCGCCATCGCCCGGATTTTGCCAGTTCCGGGTTCAACCGAAACGATGGCGGCGTCGAGGTTAGCGGTGTTCTGCGGCGGCACGTGGCGGTCTACGGTTTCAGCCGCAGCGGCTTGGGCCGCTAAATCTAGCGTGGTGGTGATACGCAAGCCACCACTTTGCAACAGGGCAATGCGCTCAGCTTCGGTTTCCCCAAATTCTGGGCTGTTGCGGATTACGTTAATTACGTAATCGCAGAAGTAGGCGGCATCGCCAGCGGCTTGGCAACCGGGGCGCACCGGAGTCACATTCAGGGTCGCGGCGATGGGCAGACTGCGGGCCTCGTTGTATTCAGCTTCGGTGATGAACCCGTTGCGGTGCATGGTCATGAGCACCAGGTTGCGGCGAGTTTGAGAAAGTTCCGGGTTGCGGATGGGGTCAAACCGACCCGGCGCGTTAGTAATACCAGCGATGGTGGCCGCCTCAACCGGGGTGAGGTCCGCAGCTGACTTAGAGAAGAAGAATTGGGCAGCAGTCTCTACCCCAAAGATGTTGTTCACGCCAAACTGGGCCAGGTTCAAATAGCCTTCCAAGATTTCATACTTGGTTAGATGGCGCTCCAACTCCATGGCCAGCGCAGCCTCGCGGGCTTTACGCGGCAGGGTTTGGGCTTGCGCATCAATGATGCCGAACGGGTCATTATCGTGATACGCCGCGTCAATCAGGCGGTTTTTCACGTACTGCTGGGTGATGGTTGAGGCACCTTGGGTAGCCCCACCACGCAGGTTGTTAACGCCAGCGCGCATGATGGAGCGGAAATCTACGCCAGCATGTTCAAAGAAGCGTTCATCTTCAATGGCGATCACCGCGTTAACCATGTGCTCAGAAATCTCATCGAGCGGCACAACCAAGCGGTTTTGAACAAAGAATGTGGCTAGCAACTCACCATTTTCCGCATATAGCGTGGATGCCTGAGCCAGTTCCCGGCGGTCTAGCGCCGTGGGAACCTCAGTGAAAGCGTTGATGGTGGTATCAGTAGCGGCATGGGCACCTAGGGCCAGCGGCAGGATGAGGCCCGTGGCAGCAATACCGCCGCCAACGGCCAGCATCACGAACATCAGCACCAGCGCAACGGCCGACTTAGGGTGCGGCAAACTAAAACGCGGCCTGGAATGCCTGTGGACATGACGATAGGACATAATAAGTAAGGTTACCTGACGCAAAATGTCGCTTTATACGTTTGGCTCGTACTGCACCCCTATTAGGCTACCCCGCTAAACAAACCGCCGAACCCTACGGTTTTTCGCGTGTGATTGCGTGCAGATGCAAGGCAGAGCATGAGTGAAGTGGAGGTAGACTCCATGAACGGGTGCGATAACGCAGCAGATGTGCGTAAACACACCGAAAAACTAGAAATTGAAACCTAGCATTCGTAGTTGATCGCGGCCCTCTTCGGTAATCATGTCAGTGCCCCAGGGTGGTGACCAGACCCAGTTGACGCGCCCCGATTCGGCGCCCACATCGGACATGATGGAGCTGACCTGGTCTTCTAGCATGTCGGTAAGTGGGCAGGCGGGCGTGGTTAGGGTCATATCTACGATGACGTCTTGTTTGCCGTTTTCGCCCGGTGGGTCAATGTGGATGTTGTAAACGAGCCCCAGGTCAACTACGTTAACACCCAGTTCGGGGTCAATCACATCGCGCAGTGCCTCTTCAATTTGAGGCAACGTTAGTTGGTCAGCCATTAATCCCTACTTTCGCGGTGTTAGTTTTGCCGAGTGCATCCTTTAAAGCCATCCAGCCTAGCAAGGCACACTTTATTCTAGCTGGGTATTGGGAGGTGCCGGTAAATGCGATGGCGTCGCCTAAAGCGTCTTCCGCTGCCTCATCGTCCAAACCTTTGCCGCGCGAGTTCATCAACTCGTGGAAAAGTTGTTCGGTTTGCAGTGCTTCTGCCACTGACCCGCCGCTCACCAAGTCCGTCATCACAGATGCTGAAGCCTGGCTAATGGAGCAACCCTGCCCCGCCCAAGTCACATTATCGATTTTGCCGTCTTTAACTTCCAAAGCCAGGGTGATTTCATCGCCACAAGTGGGGTTGACCTGATGCGATTGTACTATTTGAGCATCCCCAGCCGTTTCACCCTTGTGTTCACCATCGTGCCCCATTGCATGCACGAGAGCGGCAGAACCTACTGCAAAGCCTGGAACTTTAGGGTTTGCAAAGCCTTGCCCACCGGCCACCCGCCCGTGCGGTTTTTTGGCATGTTCCAAGATCACCTGTTGATACATCTGCTGGAGGGCATCCACCTAAGGCATCCTAGCTGTTATTCAAGCTCAAAGAAAGGGCGCACTTTGGCTAGGGCTTCGCGGAATTTGGCGATTTCTTCAACCGTGTTGTAGACCGATGCCGAGGCGCGCACGGTACCTTGCGGGGCGCCGAGGCGGCAGTGGATGGGTTGGGCGCAGTGTTGGCCCACGCGCACCGCAATGCCCGCATCGTCCAAAACTTGCCCGGCATCATGCGGGTGTACCCCATCCACCGTGAAGCTCAGTAAAGCGATACGGTCATTCGCGTCTTTTGGGCCGACGATGGTGATGCCCGGAATTTGCTGAATCTTGAGCAGTTCTTCCGTCATCAGTTTTTCATGGGCTTCAATGTTGTCCCAGCCCAGTTCGCGCAGCCAACGCAGCGCTTCGCCTAAGCCAATCGCTTCGGTGACCATTTGAGAACCGGCTTCAAACTTCATCGGCGGGGGCAAAAACGTAGCATTTTCCATCGTTACCGTTTCCACCATCGAACCGCCATAATTCACGGGCGGTAATTCCGCGAGCGCCTCGGCTTTGCCGTACAGCACCCCTACGCCGGTAGGGCCAAACACTTTGTGACCCGAAAACGCAATAAAGTCTGCGCCGATTTTGTGAAAGTCCAGGGGTAGGTGGGCTGCCGATTGGCAGGCATCCAGGATGGTGGTGGCGCCTACCTGTTTGGCCCGTTCGATGATGGGTGCAATGGGCGTGATGGCACCGGTGACGTTGCTGATGTGGGTAATTGCTACGATTTTGGTGCGCTGGTTTATTAGCTCGGTTAGGTTGCTAAGGTCAATTCTGCCGTCATCGTGCACCCCGAACCATCTCAATGTAGCGCCGGCTTTGGCTGCTAATTGTTGCCAGGGTACCAAATTGGAGTGATGCTCGGCTTCGCTAATAACAATTTCATCCCCCGGCCCGATGGCGAAGCGGCTGCGACCCTCACCATCCGTCGTTCTGCGCGTAGACGCAGAATCCAGAGAAGCATTTAGAATGCCGTGGGCCACTAGATTGATGGCGGCGGTGGCTCCGGAAGTCCACACCACCTCATCCAACTCGCAGTTGCCGAACTTGGCTACTTCGGCCCGGGCATTTTCAAATGCCTCAGTGCTCTCTTCGGCGAGTTGGTGCGCGCCCCGGTGGGCTGCGGCGTTGAATCCCGTGATGTGGTTTTCCATCGCGCGCAAAACTGGCAAGGGCCGCTGCGTAGTGGCCGCCGAATCCAGGTACACCAAGGGCTGCCCGCCGCGCACGGTGCGTTCCAGGATCGGAAAGTCGCCTCTTACCCGATCGGGTAGCACATCAACATATTTCACGAATACCCCAACCCGTCATTCTGCGCGTAAGGAGGGCAACGACTGGAGTCGCAGAATCTACCAAGCGTAGCCGTAGTTTTCTAGATCCTGCGACTACGCGCAGGATGACGGTTTTTACTACGCGCAGGATGACGGTTTTTATTACGCGCAGGATGACAGCTTCTACCAAGGGCCGTTATTTGCCGCTTCTTCTTCTGCCTCAATTTCCAGGGCAGTTTCGGGAGCTTTGGCTGACTCCTCCGTTTGGGTGTAGCGGAAGTAGCCTTCTTCTTCGAGGCGGTCAGCCAGTTCGGGGCCACCCTGCTCTGCGATGCGCCCGTCCACAAAAACATGCACAAAATCGGGCTTGATGTAGCGCAAAATGCGAGTGTAGTGAGTAATCAGCATTACGCCCAAGCCGGTGTTATCCAAGGAGCGGTTGACACCCTCGGACACAATGCGCAGCGCATCAACGTCCAGGCCGGAGTCGGTTTCATCCAGGATGGCGAACTTCGGCTTCAACAATTCCATTTGCAGAATTTCATGGCGCTTCTTTTCGCCGCCACTAAAGCCTTCATTCACGCTGCGGGCGCTGAATTCATCGCCCATGTGCAGGTTAGCCATGGCGGCTTTGACCTCTTTACCCCAGGTGCGCAGCGGCGGAGCTTCACCATCGATGGCGGTTTTAGCGGTGCGCAAAAAGTTAGCCACGCTGACACCTGGAACCTCAACCGGGTATTGCATCGCCAAGAAAATGCCAGCCCGGGCGCGCTCATCCACGCTCATTTCCAGCACATCTTCACCATCGAGCGTAATGGAACCGCTGGTCACGGTGTATTTGGGGTGCCCAGCAATCGCGGCAGCCAGGGTGGATTTGCCCGAGCCATTCGGGCCCATGATGGCGTGGGTTTCGCCGCTATTGATGGTCAGGTCAACGCCTTTCAGGATAGGCTTTTCGCCTTCCTTGGTTTCCACGCTGACGTGCAAGTCACGGATTTCTAAAGTTGACATTAGGTTCCTTTGCAAAAATTTAAGTTCTTTGGTCTCTGCTGTCCGCTTTGGTTTCGACAAGCTCAACCGCCGTGGGCACAGAATGAGAGAAAGTTAGTTGGCGTTTTGAGCTAGCTCGCGTTCGATTGACTCCATCAGGCGTTCTTGGACTTCGGGGATGCCGATTTCGTTGATGAGTTCGGCAAAGAACCCGCGCACTACCAAGCGGCGGGCTTCGATTTCCGGGATGCCGCGCGCCATCAGGTAAAACAGTTGTAAATCATCAAAGCGCCCGGTAGCCGAAGCATGGCCAGCACCGATAATCTCGCCGTTTTCAATCTCCAAGTTGGGCACCGAGTCCGCCCGTGCGCCATCGGTTAGTACCAGGTTTCGGTTTAACTCGTAAGTGTCGGTGTCAAAAGCGTCGGCTTGGATCAGCACATCACCCACCCAGACCGCGTGCGCGCCTTGGCCCTGCAGCGCGCCCTTGTAAGTCACGCGGCTGGTGCAAGCTGGTTGCCCGTGGTCCACAAACAAACGGTGTTCTTGGTGCTGGCCAGCATCGGTAAAATAGGTACCGAGCAGGGTAGCCTCGCCGCCGGTATCGGAAAACGCCACATCCGGGGTCAGGCGCACAGCCTGGCCACCCAGGGTAACTACCACGTGCTTCAGCTTGGCATCTTTCGCCAACACGGCCCGGTGTGAGGCGGCGTGGATGGCCCCGGCATCCACCAAACGGCCCCGCTCATCAGCGGCGCCAGTTTCCCAGTCTTGCACAGAAACCACCGTCAGGTCAGCGCCTTCACCGACTTGAATTTCTACGGTTTCATTCACGATGCCGTTGCCTTGGTGGTCAAGCAGCACGATGCCGCTGGACCCAGCTTCGGCATCGATCAGTACCTTAACTGCTGCCGGTTGGCGCTCAGCAGCGCGCATGGTCAGCGAGGTCAACTCACTGGCAACTGCCCCGGCAGGCAGGGTCACTACCACAGCTTGCCCAGCGGCATTCCAAGCAGCGGCGGCAGCGCGGTCGGCAGGTTTGCCAGCATGGCCTAAGCGCGGGTCACTAGCCTCTACCACTTCACCGCGCACCTCGGGCGCCAAGGCCACATCCATCGTGATCGCGTCGGAATTATGTTCCGTGGTAAACAGCGGCGCAAACTCGCGGATGGGGGTAAAGCGCCATTCTTCTTCGCGGCCCGTTGGCAACTTGAAATCATCTAGGTTGAACGAGGTGGCTCGGTCGGCGCGCGAGCCTGCGGGTTTACCTGGGGTACCCGTGGTTTCGAGAGCCTCAACCGACGGCTTCGGCCCATGGCCATGCGCACCAACCAGTTGCGCGCGCGAGGCTTCGGCTTTATCGGCCGCTAGCAGTTCTAACATATTTTGCTCAGCCATTTGTTAACCTACCGAGCCTTCCATTTGCAACTCAATTAGCCGGTTCAATTCCAGCGCGTATTCCATCGGCAATTCGCGCGCAATCGGCTCCACAAAGCCGCGAACCACCATGGCCATCGCCTCGGTTTCCGGCATCCCGCGCTGCATCAGGTAGAACAATTGATCTTCCGAAACGCGGCTTACCGTGGCCTCGTGCCCCATCGAAACGTCATCTTCGCGCACGTCAACATACGGGTAGGTATCTGAGCGGCTGATTTGGTCCACCAGCAAGGCGTCACACAATACGTTCGATGCCGAACCGTGCGCGCCTTCACGTACTTGCACTAGGCCGCGATATGACGTGCGCCCACCACCGCGGGCCACCGATTTAGAAACGATGGACGATGACGTATAAGGCGCTGCGTGTACCATCTTGGCCCCAGCATCCTGGTGCTGCCCGGCCCCGGCAAACGCGATCGACAAGGTTTCGCCGCGCGCATGTTCACCCAGCAACCAAATGGCGGGGTACTTCATCGTGACTTTTGAGCCGATGTTGCCATCTACCCATTCCATCGTGGCGCCTTCAGCGGCGGTGGCGCGCTTAGTTACCAAATTATATACGTTATTGGACCAGTTTTGAATAGTGGTATAACGCACGCGGGCATTCTTTTTCACGATGATTTCTACCACCGCGCTATGCAATGAGTCACTACTATAAATCGGAGCAGTACAACCCTCAACATAATGCACATAAGAACCCTCATCAGCAATGATTAAGGTGCGCTCAAATTGCCCCATGTTTTCGGTGTTAATCCGGAAGTAGGCTTGCAACGGGATTTCCACATGCACACCTGGCGGCACGTAAACAAAGCTGCCACCAGACCAAACTGCGGTATTAAGCGCGGCAAATTTGTTATCACCAGTTGGGATTACTGTGCCAAAGTATTCTTTGAATAAATCGGGGTGTTCTTTTAGCGCAGTATCGGTATCAAGAAAGATGACGCCTTGTTTTTCTAAATCTTCGCGGATTTGGTGATAAACCACTTCGGATTCATATTGCGCGGCCACGCCCGCTACTAAGCGTTGCTTTTCCGCTTCCGGAATGCCCAGGCGGTCATAAGTCTCTTTAATATCCGCAGGTAATTCATCCCACGATGTCGCAACTTTTTCAGTGGAGCGCACAAAGTATTTGATCTTGTCAAAGTCAATGCCGGTCAGATCGGCACCCCAGGTGGGCATGGGTTTTTGCTCAAATAGCTTTAGGCCTCGCAGGCGGCGTTCCAGCATCCACTCCGGCTCACCCTTTAGTGCCGAAATGTTTCGAACCACAGCCTCATTCAGGCCGCGTTCGGCTGCTTCACCGGCCGCATCGGAATCCCGCCAGCCATATTCATACCCCTGGAATGAAGCGATAATCTCTTCATCCGACTTCTGCTGGGGTTCTTCCACCACCTGCGTCACCATCGGGCCTCCCCTCTATTTAGCGCCACCAAAAAGTTAACTATGGGAACCCTACGGCGTGCCTAAGACAAAACAAATGGCGTGGCCCAATCCGCAATTCCCCCTGGCTGCCAAGTCCACCCTGGGTGCCATGTCGCCCTAGTTTCCCCACAGCGTAGCCCCATCTGTTATTCGGCGTCAGCGAAAGCGTAGGGGTGGAGAAACTCCCGGCCCATCATGCTGTCGCGCTCGGCTTTGGTGAGCAGAGCTTGGTCGCAGGCGTCGTTCCAATTGGTGCGGATGGCGGTGATTATATCGTCAATGATGGCGTCCGCCTCTGCGAAGCTTAAGTTGAATTCTGGCGCTGCCAAGTGGCACAGCCGCAGTTGTGAAGCCCGCTGACCATCGCGGGTAACACCAGGGAACTGCGCAGACTTATATTGCATACGCGATTGGGGCGCAATGTCGAACGCTGGCGTTAATGTCAACTGACGGCCATCCCAAAACGCGGCAGTGTTGCGCAAGTGGTCATCTTTATTGCTCACCAGAATCGAATAAACTAGGCGGCGGAACAGTTGGTGCAGGGTTTCCGTCTTATTGGCCCATGGCCCCGTGCGAACTGCATCAGCAATGCGCGGGTAGGTGATGGCGCCTTGGCCTTGTTCATTCAGGCTTAAGGCCGACCGCATCGAAACAATCTGCCGGCGTGCGCCCGTGAATTCAGCCGCCACATTTGGGATGCCCGATGATGCGGCGGACCGAGCGCCAGCGGGAGGCGAAGCCTGGTTAAATGGTGGACGGTCAAAGCGCTCAATCAACATAACTTTGCCAGCCCAGCCAGCATCGATAACTTCAACGCCGCTCTCCGCAGGGATGCCAGCATAGGGCGCCAACAACATCGAAACCGCTTCCAGTTGCACCATCGGGCGTTCATCTACCGGGTGTTCAAACTTGGCAATCAGTTGGCGATCGCCATCGTTCAGCAAAGCTTTGGGTCGCCAACCGCCAATACCAGTCGCACACCGCGCCGCGCTCAACAACTCAGGCGGGATAGGCCGGTCAGCCAAAACCAGTTCGGTTAACTCTATTATTTCGGCCAACGATGCCGCATCATCGTGCACCTTAAATTCGGTGCCAGACAACTGAAAGTCCAAAGCGCCAATCCGGTTAGTGCCTGCTGCCGCCATTAGGTACGTCAACTCCGGTAGCACCAATTCTTTGGGGAAAGTAAACGCGGTTGGGTCAGCCGGGCCAGGTAGACCATGCAGCAAATTGACCACCCGGCGGCCCCAAAAGTCCGGCGCGGCATCGCGCAATGCACCAGAAAGCCCCACCGGATCAGAACTGCCAAAGGGTTCAGATGGATCAAGTGGTTCAAGTTGTAGCGGTAAATCGGGGGTGAATATTGAGGTAGCACCCAGCGTGGCAAGATATTCGGGTGAGTATTGGAAAGCAAAAACCTCATCGCCATCCTGCATCCGCCCAGTAGCGCGCAACTCCCCCGCGCACACCGGTTCCGAAGCAGACCCATCGGCATCAGAACTCCCAGCACCAGGGCGCCAATACCAAACAAAAACTTTATCCACGCAGCTAAGTTAACCAAAGCACCAAACGTTTAACCCCAAATTACACCAAACCATAAACTTCCGCATTTGCTTAATAACACTTAACATTTGCTAAACCACAAACGTCGCCGCAGCACCCGCCCTAATCCGCCAAATTCGTTTAGAGATTTACCAAATTGTGATTGTATGGGCCACTGTCGCGGCTACATAATGTCGCGGGACTGCCTTGACCCCTATGCGAAAGAGCAATTCAAGAATGATTAGGAAAATGCGCGCGGTTAGCACCGTCGCTTTAATGACCGGCGTTGGCCTCTTTGCTGCAGCTTGTGGCAATGGCGCAACCACCACCCCGGCAGCACCTCCGGCCGCTGAAGGCGGCGCCGCAGCTACCGGCGCTTGCGAGGCTGGCTCCAGCATCACCCTCGACAGCTTTGTTAACTGGGATCCCCAAGTTATCGCTGACTTCGAAGCCCACTACGGCGTAACCGTAAACGAAATCCACTACGCACAGTCCACCGACCTGCGTGACGCTGTTGTACTTGGCCTGAGCCAGGGCGGCGTTGGCGTTGGTGACGTAGTTACCATTGAGGGCGACCTGTTCTCCGAGTTCATGGTTCACCCGGATGACTGGGTAACTCTGCCCGAGATCCCCGGCCGCTGGCTGGGCTGGGCCGCTGACGAGGGCCGAGTAAACGGCGCTCTGAAGGGCTACCGCACCGACATTGGCCCGCTGGCCATCATCTACAACGCTCGCATCCTGCAGGAGCACGGATTTGGTCAGTACGCTGATCCGGCTGCTTTCTCCCAATGGATCGGTGGCAGCAACGCTACCTGGGATACCTTCCTGGATGCTGGCCGTCAATTCCACGCCGCTAACCCTGGCATCGCTTGGGTAGACGACATCGGTAACGGCCCCGCCCGTGCCGCTCTGCGTCAGTTGCCTGCTGCATTCGAGGATCCGGCCACCGGCCAGCCTGTTGACCTAGAGGGCAACACCGCTGTACACAACATCTTCATGCAAATGGGTCAGGCTATGCAAGACGGCCTGGGCGCTGGCGTTCCCTTCTGGGACGGCGCTTGGGGTTCGGCCATGCTGGGCGACGAGTTCGTAGCTATGGTTGCTCCGCCGTGGCAGATCGGTTGGCCGCTGGCTGCTTCCGGTCCTAACGCTGGTGACTGGCGCATCGCCGAGGTATTCCCCAACGGCGGCGGTAACTGGGGCGGCACCTTCGTTGGGGTAACCGCTCACGGCACCAACCAAGCTTGCGCCATCGCGCTGGCTGACTGGCTGACCAACGATGACACCGCCCGTGCCCAATGGGCCGCTGAGGGTGCATTCCCCTCGCAGGCTGCGGTACTGGACGCTGGCATCGCCGGCTCGCCTGACCACGCTCCGTTCTTCGGCGACCAAGATTACACCGAGACCCTGGGTAACCTGGCTGACAACATCCCCGGTGCAACCTACCGTGGTGCCAACTTCGGTTGGATCCAGGATGATGCGATCTTCCAGAACTTGGGTACCGTACAAGACGGCATCAACACCCCGGCTCAGGCTTGGGATGCTGCTGTAGCTTACTTCAACTCTCGCCGCTAAGTACTGCGCCGCAAGGCGTTTAGCGCGAGTTTGCTTGAACAGCTAACTTAAACCCTTAAAACCGGGGCTTTCAGCACTTGCTGAGGGCCTCGGTTTTGTTTTGCCCTTGTTTATACCCGATGGCGCACCCACGTTGCTAAAGGGACGGCGGTTGAAACATTTACTTTTATCTTTATGCCCGATGGTGCGGCGGTGTGGTTTTTGGTGTTCTAGTCTCATTTGGGACTTTGCCGCCCGATGGTTTAGCAGTTTGGTTAGCTGGCATCGCCTTTGACGTGCAGTTATGCATTTGCCCGGCCAGGCAAACACACGCCGCCAAAGGTTTACGGCTTGCCTTGCGATATCGCCCCTAATGGGTAGGCTTGCGGTTAGAATCGGACTGTTCAAATTTGAACTGAAGCTTTGGGGGGCGTTTTGACTATTGATTCACAGTCGCGCGTGACTGAAACAACGTACACTACGGTCAATGCGGCTACCGGTGGCCCAGTTATCGTAGAAAAACAACCACGCAGGTTGGGCTTCGGGCAGAAGCTTTCCAAATGGGATGTCAAGGTATCTCCATACCTATATATATCACCATTCTTCATTTCGTTTGCGATTTTCGGCTTGTTCCCGATTTTCTACAACATTTATGTAGCCACCCAGCAGTTCATGGACTTCCGCAGCGGCGGCCAGGGCTTTATTGGCCTGCAAAACTTCCAATGGGTGCTATCCCAACCGCGTTTCTGGAATGCCTTGGTTAACACTTTCTCCATTTGGTTGTTATCAGCTATTCCGCAGTTGATTTTGGCGCTGCTGATTGCGGCAGTCTTGGATCAAAACCTGCGCGCCAAAACCTTCTGGCGCATGGCGGTGTTGGTGCCTTACGTAGTACTGCCCATCGCCACCTCCATGATTTTCGCCCAGTTGCTCGGTGAGCGCGGCTTGATTGTTCCCTTGTTGGGGCCAGGCGGCGCCTTTGGCGACCAAGGCATTTTCGGCTTGAACCCGCAAGGCAACCCGTGGAATAACCCGTTCTTCCAAAGCAGGTTCATTTCCCACATTGCCATTGCCACCATGGTTAACTTCCGGTGGACTGGCTACAACGCTTTGATCTTCTTGGCCGCTATGCAGGCCGTACCGCGTGAACTCTATGAAGCTGCCGTTGTTGACGGCGCGTCGCGTCTGCGCCAATTCTTCTCGGTCACCATCCCCTCCATCCGCCCCACCATGATCTTCGTCATTCTGACCATGACCATTGGCGGCTTGCAGGTGTTCGATGAGGTGGTGCTGTTTGACCAAACGGGTTCGGGCGGTTCCGACCGGCAGTTTGAGACCGTAGTACTGTACCTGTTCAACTTGTCATTCGGTAACCCCGGTTCCCAACAGTTGGGCCGTGGTGCTGCGTTAGCTTGGATTTTCGCGATTATCATTTTGATCTTCTCGCTGATTAACTTCTTGGCTACCCGCGCCATCGCCGGTTCTGGGCCTAAGAACGCTAAGATTTCCAGTTCTGTGGCCCGCCAAGCTACGGCTGACCGCCGCGCCGCTTATGAGCAAGAACTGGCAAACCGTGGCGCCGATTGGGATCCGCACACCTTGAACTACGGTGGCACCTACAACGGTACCGGCCTTGATGATTCGATTTTGGCTAATGACCCAGTGCTGGCTCCTTCTGCCGGTGAGCGCTACCTCGCTTCCGACGTCGGCGAAGATGGCGATCCCTCCGGGATGAAATATCGGGATGTGCTCACGGATGAGAGTCCAGCCGAATTCTTTGAACGTAACTCAATGGACTACTAAGTAAACGGATTATTAAGGGGCAACAATCATGGCAATTATTGATAATCTGCAAACTTCATCCACTGAGGGCGGGGGCTACCGTTACGGCAATGTAGGCTTGGCGGCCAACACTGCCGGGGCAGGCGCGGCCGAGTACACGCGCAAGCAAGCTCGCAAAATGCGCAACACTGCGCAGAACCTGAACCCGTCAAATCGCCGCCCAGGTTGGTTAACTTACGTGTTCTTGACTTTGGTGTTCTTAATCTCCGTGCTGCCGTTGTATGCCGCCATGATGTATGGCTCATCTACTTCGGTGGAAATGGCAACGGTGCGTGGCAACCTGCCGCGTTGGATTCCCTCTGGCTTATTGCTGGAGAACTTCCACAAGATTTTGACCCACAGCTCATTTAGCTTCTGGGGCGCGTTCCGTAACTCCATTCTGGTTTCGGTAATCACTGCCGCATCTACTGTGTTCTTCTCTACCTTGGCTGCGTTCGCGTTCTCCAAGTTGAACTTCCCCGGTAAAAACGGTTTGTATACCGCCATCATCGCTACCATGGCCATTCCGGCTCAAATCGGTACCATCCCCATGTTCTTGCTGATGGCTCGTTTTGGGTGGATCGACTCACTGCGCGCTTTAATCATCCCAGCGTTGGTTAGTGCCTTCGGTGTCTTCTGGATGACTCAATACATGTCCGAGGCCCTGCCGTATGAGTTGATCGAAGCGGCGCGCGTGGACGGGGCGTCAATGTTCCGAACGTTCTTGTCGGTCGCGTGGCCTGCTGCGCGCCCGGCGGCTGCCACTTTGGCCCTGTTCAGCTTTGTGGGCTCCTGGAACAGCTTCTTCTGGCCACGCATTATGTTGCGCACCCAGCACACGCTGCCTCTGATTATCCCGATGCTGAACGGCACCTTCTCCCGTGACCTACCCGCCGTGCTTGCCGGTACCTTCCTGGTAGCCCTGCCGCTCCTGCTCGTCTTCATCTTCCTCGGCAAGCAAATTGTGGCAGGCGTGATGGCTGGCGCCGTCAAAGGCTAGGTAAAAATCGCTAAGCGCGCGATTGGCTGCGTTGTCGCCGCCGCTCATGGACTATATGTCCACTCCGCTCAAGCTCCGCCTTGACTCTTCTATGTTTGTCAAGTTGATTTCCGGTATTTTGCGCCCCTCATTCTATTTAGAGTGAGGGGCGCTACCGCCGCCCCAGGTCGCGCCTAT
>Ga0268261_10000303_pt1 | contig 30439 bp, 29 predicted proteins | sample TergutNc150P1_FD_190353 | JGI IMG/M metagenome (GOLD analysis project Ga0268261, IMG submission 190353) | Nasutitermes corniger P1 segment gut microbial community from laboratory colony in Florida, USA - Nc150 P1 (SPAdes) (version 2) | ecosystem: Host-associated > Arthropoda: Insects >... | reverse complement strand
CTCTTCCTCCTTCTCCTCCTCCTCCTCCTCCTCCTTCTTCTCCTCCTCCTTCTCCTCCTTCTCCTCCTTCTTCTCCTCTTCCTTCTCCTCCTCCTCCCCTCCTCCTTCTCCTTCTCCTCCTTCTTCTCCTTCTTCTTCTCCTCCTCCTTCTCCTCCTCCTCCTCCTTCTCATTCTTCTTCTTCTCCTCCTTCTTCTCATTCTTCCCCTCCTCCATCTCCTCCTCCTCCTCCTTCTTCTTCTTCTTCTTCTTCTTCTTCTTCAGTGGCACTACAGTCCAATGCAGAACTCTGTACATATTAATATCTGTTTGTACACATTTCCACCATATGTTTTTTAGTCGTCCTCTTACTGGACTGCCCTGAGGATTATTCTTATACATTTGACTTACTTTTCTTTTACTATCTGTTCTGTTGACATGACCAATCCAATTCAACCGACTTATTCTGACAAATGAAAGTATATCGACATCTCCACACAGCTGCATAAATTTTTTATTATATCCCTTTCTTGAATTTTCATTTACTGTAATTCCCCCCAACATACTTGTTAAAACTTTTCTTTCAAAAGTATCCAGCCATTTAGCAATATCTTTATTCAGTGTCCTAGAATCTGTTCTATAAGTTGCCACTGGTCTTATTAATGTCTTATACCAGTTCAAAATCTGAAAATTATCTATACTATGTTTATTAATACAAAATTCTGTTCCAAATTCATTTTTGTTACTTTTATGTCCACTATAAAAAAATAATATAATTCTTTTCTATCACAGTTCCTTTCCCCAGCCACAGCACAGAACATACGTATATTTATTTTATGTATCCATTTCTTCCCCATGTGATAAGTGGGTCCCTATCACCACAGCATGGCGCATCCTCAGGTTGCAGATGGAGGAACAGCCTCCAATATGGAGGGTAGCTGCAAATATACTGAATAAGGAGCCACTGACAGCCGACAAGGGGTGGCCTTCGAACTTGGGGGTTGGGCGAGGTTCTAACAACTCCTCACCACAAAAACATATCTTGTTACGAAATATTCAAAGACAAAGCCTCGGACCTGGACTGATACTTTGGTGCAATCTATGCAATGAAAGCGGGACATGAGATTTGGTACTTGGAATGGTAGGAGCTTGTATAGGGCAGGTTCACTTATGGCAGCTGCCAGGGAATTAGCTAGATATAAAATTAGATTCAGTGGGTGTGCTGGAGGTTAGGTGGGACAAAGGGAACACTGTAAGAGCAGAGGATTATAATTTTTTTTATGAAAAAGGAAATGAAAATAATCAATTGGGAACAGGATTGTTTTTACACCTCAGAATAGTACCAGCAGTTAAGAGAGTAGAGTTTCTTGGCGATATGGTGTCATATATAGTTCTGAGAGGTCGCTGGTGTAATGTCATTCTTCTAAATGTGCATGCACTAAGTGAAGAGAAAAGTGATGATTCAAAAGACAGTTTTTGAGGAATTAGAACAGGTTTTTTTATCATTTTCCTAAGTACCATATGAAAATTCTATTATGGGATTTTAATGCAAAAGTGGGAAGAGAGAATATTTTCAAACTGACAATTGGGATTGAGAGTCTACAACAGGATAGTAATGATAATGGGGTTACAATAGTCAACTTTGCCACATCAAAAATCTAGTTGTTAAGAACATGATGTTCCCACACCGAAACATTCATAAGTACACCTGGACCTCTCCTGATGGGAAGACTCAAAACCAGATTGATCACATATTGATAGATAGAAGATGGCATTCAAGCATACTAGATGTATGAACATTCAGGGTAGCTGATTGTGGTACTGATCACTATCTGGTGGTTGCAAAAGTTAGGGAAAGATTTGCAGTAAGTAAACAAGCAGCATAGAAGTTTGATGGGGAAAGATTTAATCTGAGAAAGCTAAATGAGCCGGAGGTTAGGAAAGAGTATCAGATTGAGATTACAAACAGGTTTGCAGCTTTGGAGAACTTAAGTGATGACAAGGAAATAAGGAGGGCTTGGGAGAACATTAAAGAGAATAACCAAACCTCAGCCAAAGACAGTCTAGGTCTGCAAGAACTGAAGCAGCATAAACCACGGTTTGATGAAGAATGTTTAGGTTACTTAGATCAAAGGAAGCAGGCTAACATGCAGTGGATACAGCATCCAAGCCAAAGCAATGTAGATAATCTGAACCATGTAAGACATGATGTTAGCAAACATTTCAGGAACAAAAAGAATGATTACCTGAAAGCGAAAATTGAGGAACTTGAAACTAAAAGTAAGATAAAAAAATATTAGGGACTTGTATAGGGGCATCAATGACTTTAAGAAGGGTTACCAGCCTAGAATTTATGTAGTAAAGGAAGAGAAAAGTGATTTGTTTGCAGAATCCCAGAGTATTTTGGCTAGGTGGGGGAACTATTTCTCCCAGCTATTGAATGTACATGGGGTTAATGGCATTAGGCAGACAGAAATACATACAGCAGAACCATTAGTAACTGAACCAAGTGCCTCTGAGGTTGAGTGGGCTATTGAAAAGCTAAAAAGTCATAAATCACCAGGTACTGATCAAATACCAGCAGAATTGATTGAAGCAGGGGGTAGAACAACTCACTGTGAGATTCACAAACTTATTATTTCTATCTGAAATAAGGAGGAATTGCCTGAGGAGTGGAAGGAGTCAATCATTGTACTTGTCTATTAGAAGGGCAACACAAAAGGCTGTAGTAATTATAGGGGCATATGACTTTTGCCAACTACATCCCAAATTGTATCCAACATCCTGCTCTCAAGGTTAACTCCTTATTGGGGATCATCAAAATGGATTTCAATGCAACAGGTGAACTACTGATCATATATTCTGCATTTGTCAAATACTTGAGAAAAAATGGGAATTCAAAGAAGCAGTATATCAGCTCTTTATAAACTTCAAGAAAGCTTATGATTCAGTTAGGAGAGAGGTCTTATATAATATTCTTATTGAGTTTGGTATCCCCATGAAACTTGTAAGGCTAATAAAAATGTGTCTGACTGAAATGTATAGCAGAGTCCGAGTAGGCAAGAATTTGTCTGACATGTTTGCTATTAGAAACGGTTTGAAACAAGAAAATGCTCTGTCACCATTGCTTTTCAACTTTGCCTTAGATTATGCCATTAGGAGGTTTCAAGTAATCCAGGATGGCTTGCAATTAAAAGGTACACATCAGCTTCTCTTTTATGCCAATGATGCTAATATATTGGGAGAAAGTGTACATACTATAAAGGAAAGCAAAGAAGCTTTGGTAGTGGCTAGTAAGGAGAGTGGACTAGAAATGCTGATTAAACTAAGTACATGGTCATGTCTCGAGATCAGAATGCAGGACAAAGTAACGGTATGAAGACTGATAATAGTTCCTTTGAAAGGGTGGAAGAGTTCAAATATTTGGGAACAACTTTAACAAATGAAAGTTCTATGCAGGAAGAAATTAAGAGCAAACTGAGGTCAGGGAATGCTTGCTTTCATTCAGTGCAGATTCTTTTGTCTTCCTGTTTTCTATTCAAAAATTTAAAGATTAAGATATATAGAACTATAACTTTGTCTGTTGTTTTGTTTGGGCATGAAACTTGGTCTCTGACATTGAAAGAGGAACATAGGCTGAGGGTGTCTGAGAAAGGGCATTGAGTAGAATATTTGGGCCTAAGAGGGACAAGGTAACAGGCAGTGGAGAAAACTCTATAATGAGGAGCTTAATGATCTATACTACTCACCCAATATTGTGCAGGTTTGAAAATTGAGAATGAGATGGGCAGGGCATGTGGCCCGTATGGGGGAGAGGCGGGTACAGGATTTTGATGGGGAAACCTGAGGGAAAGAGACCACTGGGGAGACCCAGGCATAGATGGGAGGATAATATTAAGATGGATCTTCAGGAAGTGGGATGTGGGGTGTATGGACTGGATTCAGCTGGCTCAGGGTAGGGACAATTGTCGGGCACTTGTGAATGCGGTAATGAACCTTCGGGTTCCACAAAATGTGGGGAATTTCTTGACTAGCTGCAAACAGGTTAGCTCTCAAGAAGGACTCTGCTCCATGAAGTAATTCATTCATTGCTCCTGCTCTGTACAATGTGTGTACATTCCAAGTTGCTATCTTTATCTCATTAATCCTTTTCTGCTGCCTACGTCAATTCAACTCAGTCTAACTGATCTGGGGCCACAGTTTACGTACCCAAACAGTTAGCTTTACAGGGTGACAGATTATCGGCCTGTCATCCAACCCCCAACCTGGAGGTTCAATCCACCATATTTATAACCCCCAGGGCAGGGTGGCCCAGCTATATCCCAAGGCACCAGGTATCCATTTTGGTCACCTTGTATGACCTGTACGGGGTGCAGTGGGTCTGTCCTTTACACTGGTCACCACACAGGGAAGTTTAGTGTCACTTGGTCCTCACAAATGCTGTTTGGTATGATATACCTTAAAAGACGGGGTAGCATACAACCCCATGTTGCATTCTGGACACTTCAATTTCATTCTTGTTGCTTCTTTATAACAGAACTCATATGGCACCCAGTTCTCTTTCCACCCATAGGCCACTGATGGTTGTAGCTTATGTCAAGTCTGTTCAGTTTGCTGACAGATGGGGCTTGTCTTCCTTGTCTTGTGTTCTAAGTTTGAGGCACCTTCCCCATCTCTTGTATTATGTCCCTTACCACCAAAGTCTGAAAAGTTGGTGTGATGATTCTGAACCACAAGAGGCAAGAATGATAACACTGTTGAGAACGGTAAATTCCAGAAGGTGGAAAAATAGCTCCTCTGTCCATTTTGAGTGCCATCTGGTAATGGACTATGGTTCGTAATGTGGTCAGATTTGTCCACTTACCCCTGTGTCTCTTACAGTCTCATACTATGGCCAGGTACAGAGATGTTCCATGCTCATAATAGAAATCAACCTCTGCTAGTAGCAAAAGTAATTTTGATGGTATCTATACATTTTGTTTGTCTTTAGTTTAGTTTAAGAATCAATGAGCTTGTGTTTTCCATAGTCGGTCATTATTTTTTTGTACGTCTTGTTGGCTTCATTTTTGTTGCTACTGGAGTGCAGATAGCTGTTTACATGGAAGAATGTGCCTTGTCATATCATTTGTAATGTTTCATAGTGCTTCAAATGAGCATGCATCAGTCAGGTTCTACTATCAGCTGTGTTATGTCACATCAGTATTTTGCCATTCTACTGCACAGGGACACCAGCAGTGCTGGCATCTCGGGTAGTATGACTGCCATACATATTGTAACATCCTGAATGAACAAACTAAACTGTTGAGTAGAAAACAGGCATAAAACATGAAGCCATATTGCCTTCAGTGCCATACTACACTCACCACTCTAAGAAGGGTTTGTTTGGGTTTTAGTCAACCAGGGATTTGGAAACAGAATACAAACTCATTCATGAGCACTCAGATAAGCGACTGTTCTAAGAACCAAAAATAGCTGCTTACCTATACAGCTCATTACTGTAATTTACAGTTCACTACAAATTTTGTAGCACAGTGCATTATACTGACATAAACAGATATTTTAAATTAATTATTCCATAAATAAAACTTCAAGTAAAAATGAATAAATTTAAAAAGGATACTAAACTAAGTTAAGCTAAAAATAAGTTTAAAAGCTTATGAAACAGGTAGATGGATTACTTCTTTACAGTGTACTTTTTGTTGAAATATTTGGGATTAAAAATGTATTAAATACAAGGAATAATATCAGCAGGTGCAGAAATGGCCATTTAAAGTGAAGAGAACCCTGGCCATCAGCAGCTGTTTGGGGGTTTAAAAGTCTCATACTTTAAAGGTTAAAGAAATAAATACTGCACATTACTTTACTTCTTCACATTATTATTCTAACACATCACTATGTATGAATCTTTGTTTTGTGACTAGTCACCCCTCCCCCTCGATTACTTCATATTTAAATAATATCAGGATGGTTGATGTGGAATACCTAATTACCACTGCATCATAACTATCATGGTGTCATGCATATGACAGTATGTTGTATAATAACATAAAGAAGATTTTTCTTACATACATACATGTACCACACTGTATGTAAATTGTTAATGATCAAAAGTTCATATCTAAAAACAGGTTTGCCAGTTTTGTTACAACACAGCCTGCTCTTTTTTTTATTGTAGAATTTTAATTTCCTGGATTTAACACTTCCTTTCATTTTACATTCAATTTGAGGTAGTCCCTACAGAAGTGTGACACAGGAGTTTCACTGTATGATGTGATCAACAGTTCTGTAGAATTAACATTTGAGATTAAAGAAGTTATTTGTAGGACCCAAGAGCTCCACAGAGAAGAGTTTGGGAGCCACTGCCCTGTACTTTATATCACACCACAGAGAGAGTAACAATGGAATTCACAAGTATTCCCGAACCATCTTCTATGTATAAGGTAGAAGTTTGTATACATTAACTCAAATTCTGATTGATTTCTCTTAGTGTCCAAATTTAAGGAATGCTGCAAAAACAAGTCAGAAAAGAAGATATGCTTGGGCATTAATACCAGACCAGTGAAAGAGTTAAACACCAATTTTGTACTCGTACTCTTCATCTAACAAAAGCAAAAACAAATCTACTCATGATTGCAACTGAATACTCACCCGACACGGTCCACCCAAAAAATCTGGAATAAATTCCTGTGGGATGTATTCCACTAGGCCACCATTTGCTTGGTAATCATTACCACCATAGAAAAGAAACTTGCTACGAGTGTTCTCATCTAAAAGAGCAGTGACAACACAGGAATCATTGAGAACCATAGCATCAGATGTTAGGTGAATATTAATATTGCATGTCACCTCATACACATAGTCCCGCCATAAGCTCTGTCACAAATTTCAAGTAGTTCGCAGATGGAGACAATGAGGCAGAAGGGTTCAAAGATGGTTATATTTGGACTATTGACCCTTCAGGTACTTGTGCCAAGACAGTTTGCTCATATCTCTCACGGTGTTAACACGGAGTGGGGTTTCAAGAAAAACCATGTGACTGTGATTGCCCTTCACAAATGCAGATATCAGATTCTCAAATTTTTGAACTCTTGAAACCATTGAAAATTTCATGAAATTTCATCTATCAGGCAATTAAACATTATAAGTAACTCTGGGGTGAAGAAAACAGGACTCCGTCAGGATGCCTGAGCTGTGTGAGGACTAAGGCCACTATCAAAACAGTGTGGGAGCAAACTCGCTGAAATCCGCTCCGGAAACAGAAGTCCTTGACCCAAGAGATAATCATATCACCCCGATTGATGTCACACCTCATCATGGACGATCTACACGTGACAGCCTACCAGCAGTCGAAGCGACACCTCCTTACTCCTGCTTTGAAGGCGATCTAACAGGCAAGAACAGAGTGTCTCCTCCAGTGGCACACCGAGAACGGGCATGAAAACATCCTCTTCACAGATGAGAAAATCTTCACCATCGAGGAGTAGTACAACCACCAGAATGAGAATATTTATGCTCAAACATCCCGTGAGGCAAAGGAGAAGGTTCCAAGGGTGCAGAGAGGCCATCATCCTTCCTATGTCATGGTTTGGCAGGGGGTGTCTTATCAGGGTATGGCACCTCTTCATTTTTGTAAGAAAGATGTGAAAACTGGTGCCCCAGTGTATCAAGAGGATGTGCTACAAAGAGTTGTGAAAACTCTTAACACATCTCTCTTCAATGGTCAGAAATGGGTCTTACAGCAGGACTCAGCTCCTGCCCACAAAGCCAAGACGACTCAGGAGTGACTGCAGAGGCACGTTCCAGCATTTATCAGCGCCAAGGATTGGCCCTTGGGAAGTCCAGACCTCAACCCCCTGGACTATAAACTGTGGGCTGTTTTGGAGAACATGGCTTGCTGAAAGTGTCACAACAACCTGGACCGTCTATAGAGATCCCTCGTGAAAGCAACGGCAGAGATCCCCCTGGAGACGGTGCATGCCGTGATAGCAGAGTGGCTGGAGCGTCTCAAGCCTTGCGTTGAGGCGGAGGGCGGCCATTTTGAGTGACATTATTACGAATAAAAACTTAAAACTATTGCTAATAAATTATTTGGCTCAAAAAGCAGATGTCCTGCTTCATTTTCCTTCTAGGTCACAATATACTTGTAACAGAACTTATGGCAGGAACATGAAGGCAGCATGTTCCTACAAAACGCTGGTATTTATCTAACCCAACATCATCCCATCACATTAAAGAAGACAGTAATCTTAATCCCTGGAAGAGATGTATTATGGCTCAGACCATTAGCTGCCAGTTCCTCACCACAAAGATTGGGTTCAATCCCACAGTCAACGTGGTGGTGCGACAGGTTCATCACCAAGTGCCTTGGTTTTGTCCCGTCAATTGTTATTCCAACAGTGCTGCACATTTTTTCATCTGTCAAAGGGTGGTACATCTGACAAGTAAGTGGCTGCAATACCAAGGGACTTGGTCTTGTCTCACCTCAAGAATATAAAAATAACCCTTTGATAGCAGATTCTTTTTTTAAAGTCAAAGATATCATATCTTAAATTCTTAAAAATCTGGTGTATCTAAAGCTTACTGCTAGCAGTAGAAAACATGCCAATGACGTGTGGCCAAAATTTAGTACACTCAAGAAAATGTTGAAACTAAAATACCTAGTCTTGCCATAAGTTCTGTTACAAGTACAATGTGACCTAGGAGAAAAATTAAACAAAACATCTACTTCTTGAGCCAAATAGTTTATTTGCAATAGTTTTAAGTTTTCATTTATAATAATGTCACTCAAAATGGCCGCTCTCTGCCATGATGCAAGCCTTGAGGCGCTCCAGCCACTGTGCTGTCACCACACACACTGTCTCCAGGGAGATCTCTGCTGCTGCCTTCACGAAGGATCACTTCAGGTTGTCCAGGTTGTTGTGATTCTTTTGGCAAGCCACGTCCTTCAAAACAGCCCACAGTTTACAGTCCAGGGGGTTGAGGTCTTGACTCTCCGAGGGCCAATTCTCAGTGATGATTAAGGACAGAAGGTTCCTCCGCAGCACTCCTCAGTCATCTTGGCCTTAAGGGCAGGAGCTGAGTCCTGCTGGAAGACCCATTCTTGACCATTGAAGAGGCTCATGTTAAGAGGTTTCACAGCTCCTTGTAGCATGTCCTTTTGATACACTCAGGCACCAGTTTCACCCCTTTCTCGCAAAAATGATGAGGTGTCACCCCCTGATGGGACACCCCCGCACCAAACCATGATGTAGGAAGAGTGATGGCCTCCCTGCACCCTCAGAACTCACCTCAAGGGACGTTTGAGCATAAATCTCGTTGTTCTGGTTGTTATACTGCCCCTCGATGGTGAAGATTTTCTCATTCATGAAGAGGATGTTTTCATGCCTGTGCTTGGTGTGCCACTGGAGGAAACACTCTGCTCTTGTCCATGGGATCTCCTTCAAACCAGGAGTAAGGAGATGTCCCTTTGAGAGGAAGTGTGCTCTCATGTGTAGATCGTCCCTGATAAGGCACGACTTGATTGGGTCAATATTTTCAGCTTTCAGGACATGATCTTCTATTTGCAGGGCGGATTTCGGCGAATCTGCTCCCATACCGTTTTGATAGTGGCTTCAGCCCTCACACATTTCAGGCGACCTGACCAAGCCCTGTCTTAAACCGTCCAGAGTTCCTTATAATGTTTAATTCCCTGAAAGATAAACATTCACAAAATTTTCAACAGTTTTAAAAGTCCGAAAATTTGAGAATGGGATTTTCCACAATTGTGAAAGGCAATCACAGCTACATGGTTTTCCTTGACACCCCATTCCATATTGATGCTGTGACAGATGCGAGCAAACTGCCTTGGCACAAGAACCTGAAGGGACAGTAGTCTAAAAACAGCCACCCTTACAACCTTCCCACCTCCATGTCTCCACCTTTGGACAAAATAAAAGTTTTAACAAAACTTATGGCAGGACTATGTACACTCCACATCATAAAGAACATACTCATACACATCATTCATACAGGGTTAACTTTGTAGAGGACCTGTTTCAGTTGCAAGGTGGCAATTTTTGAGAAAACAACATTGGTACAGTACTAACAGATTTCCATGCTTTTTATAAATGGCAGTGTAATTTTTTATACCCTTCAAAATTTTAAAGAATTTTTACTTTGTGTGTCTGTGTGTACACAAATAAAGGAAGAGAAACAATATGGCGTCAAGGGAGAAACTGAATATGAGAAATAGACAGTAAGAAGGAAAGAAAAGACAGAGGGTGGGAGGGACAGATGAGCGAGAGAGATAGGAATAGTGCCATTACAGATACAGGGGGAAAAAAAACTTGTCAAAAAAGAAGCACATTTTCTGAAATGTCATGCACCAACATCTCCAAAAAGTTCTTGATTACAAATCTTGTCCAATGTGGTCCTCAAATCATGTCTCATATACAGCAATGCAAACATATGACTATAAAAATATCTCTGTCTTCTGGGATGTGACACCACGTAGTCAGGCAGGAATGTACCAACATTTCAGGCACACCCCCTCAACAAAGGCAGCAGGACCCTCTTAACACTAGCATTGTTCTACCTGACTACACAGCATTGCATTTCAGAAGACAGCAACAGTCAAAATCACTGCTGCAAGAACCTCAAACCTCAACTGGTTAATGAAAATACAATTATACTAACCAATGAATGTACTGACTAATGTCCATAGGATAGGAAATACTCTTGGAGCTCGAATAATAAACACTCTCCCCATTGTCTCAGGGTAGTTTGCTTCCACAATTTCAATAATCCTAAGCAAAGCCTGAAACACATGTACAGCAACAACATTAATAAACTAATAATAATAATAATTCAATAATATGAGCTTAATGGTATCCATTCTATTTTATTTGTGGACCAAAATTTATGACACAGTTCACACAGTGACTACACTGTGGGCTGGATTTCAAAGAAAATGGGATTTAATTCCTGGCAGCTGCACAAATTTTTCTCTTCTCCACAGCATCCCCCAGTCCAGGTCCATATAGCATCCTATCCAGTAAGTACTGAGAGCGCTTTCTCTGGTTATAAATTACCCAGCGAGAGAAAATGACCACTCAGCTCAATCTCAAGTAAAGGTTAAGAATGCATGGAGTCATACTTCCAAACCTTTTACGTCTTCATCGTACACAGCTGAATTCAGCAGTGGGGCAACTTGATCTTAACCATCATCTGTTTTTCACCATTTGAATACCTGACTTTATATTCTGTATTACATTTCCTGCATTATATTTTTCAGTGATTTCACAATAATCTACCTAGAAATGAGCTGTTCATTCATCTTTTCTCAGTGTTACATAATCTGCACCATGAAGCATACTTCTGGTCACATACCTTTATACCAGGTCTCCAGAGATGCCTCATATTGAGACCTTCCAGATCAACTAGAAGTGACCATGTTGAGACCGGTTTTCCTTTCGTCCTTGTAGCTTCTTCCATCAACTGTAGGCCTTCCTCACACACATGCAGAGTCTAGAAAAACATAAACTAATTCATCTTGAACCCTCAGTACCCACTGCACATACTACATTTACTCCCAAGGCACAAAAGTTCTCAAATTTTGCAGGGGCCAGTGATCTTGGGGAACCATCCCATTCACTATTACTTTCCAATAAAACAGCAGCCACGTCTATTTGTGACATTACACAAATCAAACATATCTCTATACCCCCACAATAGGAGCTGATTTTGCCATATATACTTTTGTAGCACACTAAAGAGTATCTTAACACCTTGCAGCAGCATCCTTCCTGAGAAGCTTACATTTTCTCAATTAATCAAAAATTCCATGCCTCATATTAAACATATTGCTTCATGGCCATGATCACAGAAGCCTGTCATTGACCCTATCATGAGCCAGTTGAATTCAGCCCATAATTTCACATTCTGTTGCTCCAGGACCCACTACTTATCCTTTCACCTATGCCTAGGTCTGTCAAGTGTTTGTCTGTTTGGTGCTGAATGGATATAATACAGTACAGACTTGAATAACTGACCTAAAGAGGAATGAAGGACAATCATATAATAGGAAATGTCAAGATAATACACGAGACTGATGAAAAAAATTAGGATATATATCAACTCACTGCATAACTCAAGTATTAAATTATCAAAAAATACAATAATGAAAGAAATCAAATTATCTCACAAACAAAAACAATATTTAACATAAATTAAATTTGTATATAAAAGTTAATTTTCTTAGGAAATGAGTAATGGCTCTTTGTTACCACGCCTGCTTCCTTTTTTCTGCAGTAAGGGCACAACACCTGAACAGTAGTATGTCTGTAGCAGCCACATCCCTTTCATGGCCAAAATAAGCAAGTGTTGTCTCAATAGCCTTCAATTCCCTACTACTGCTAATTCTATCAACTATCCCTGCCCCTATATTACCACCTTCTAAATGGTCATCACCAGCATGACTCATAAAATCTATCAAGTTGTTGTTGGTCAGCTGCTGTACCTCATCATGATTCATCCATTTTTTATCTCATTAACATTCACGCTTTTACAAATTGGTATATGTTATAACAAAGGAACTAGATTTTCACAGTTTCCTTCCACTGCTTCCCCTGTTGGTTTATCTTTCATTTATTTTCCTGCTTCTCCAAATACCTTTCTCCATGATCACATCATTTTTTCTGTTCAATTTCCTCCTAAGCATGGACTGTCCAATAAACATTTTTAAGCTTTATTTCTTTCAACATTTTCTAACATTTCCCCTCCTTCATCAGCGACTTCTGTGAGTGGCTAAAGAAGTGTACAATGATATTCTTTCTGCAGTGTTTCAATGACTCCTTCATCCACAGGTCAACACAATGAGATGACATTGGTTGCAAAACTGTTACTCCTCTTTCATCACTCTTTAGTTTCTTTCAGTAGAATCAGCAGGTGCCCTGTCAATGTCAAGAGCTGTTTTCCTTTCCAAGTTTCTTTTTGGATTTAAAAATACTTTCTACTGAAATGTCAAAACCAATTTCAATGAGATTTTTGCCCATCTATAAAATCTGTTTTCACTACCACACCAAACTGGAAGTACTGTTTGAAATACATTTTTTAGAGCATAAGGTTTTGGAATTTTCCAACAAAACAAATTTCAGTTCATGGTTACCTGAAGCACTACAGCGGGCAAGAATACAGTTGTTCTTTTCTTCCTGTGGAGCCAGAGGCTGTTTCTTCTTTGTGGGAAGCCACAGTATTTGACAAATGCATTAAAAATGTAAATGGTTTCATCACAATTATAGAGATACTGACATGATAAACCTTCAGTCTTTATAAGAGAATGATCCTCTAACTTTTGAAAATGATTCAAAATCTTCTAATAATGTCCACAAATGATGAGCTGCCTCACTCCATAACATTCTTCCATTAACAGATAAACACATAACTGCACCTGTGTAATTGTACCAGTAACAAAAGCACACCAAAGCGACTGACAATAAGCACATACATAAAATAAAGGCAATAAAAATGTACACACACACACATACAATTTAAATGTACACACATAAATGTGGTAAAAGGTAAAGCAATCCCTATACAGGCCTGGGCAGGCCCTTAGGGTTCCAAGAGGTTGAGGCTCCCAGAATTTCTAGGCAACTGGCACATGAAGGTGGCAAGGCTGTCAGCCCTACGCACCGACTGCCTTTACCCCTCAGGAAAGAGCAATGGGACTCAATGCTGCTAGAGGCTGAGTGGACCTGAGATCCACAGTGCGGTCAGAATGATTAAGTAAATAAAAAATTCCGGTGATCCCATCCAGAAACAAACTCATGACCTTCTGGCTTCTAACACAGTGCCTCAACCAACTGAACCACTGCATGCTTCACGTAAATGTGGTAAGGGGCTGTAATTTATACCTTTATACCTTGAGTTGATTGCTGGTAAAATATAATCACTGTTGTAAAATTAATGTTGGCACATGCAATATAGTACTGATGTCACAGCACATGTTACAAAAGGAACATCAGATAATCAGAACTTTAATGTATTACAGTATACATGAAAACCAGTCAAAAACTTACGAGCTGAAGAAGCCCCTCTTCTCCAACAGCTTTTAGCAATCCCTTCACATCCATTTGACCAAGCCGCAGCAGATACAATGGTCGGCCATCTGAACACATTTAGAGAACATTTCGTTACTCACATCTGAGCAACAACTTGTTGAAGGTGAAACTTTCAGGTCAAATACCAATTCTGACAGCTACAAATGTTAGTATAATGCTACAAATGTTAGTATAATGCTACAAATGTTAGCGCAATTTGACAGTTTTCTGATACAGTCACAGATGTTGGTACACTACTAACAAAAACAGCTACAGTTGTCAGTACTATTTCACCTTTAGGATATACACTAATTATCATACAGCCTATAATATGTAGCTTTCAAAGGGAAAACCACACAGAATGTCAGGATAAATTTGTCAACACATGTATCCAGGGAAATATATTGGAAAACTAACCTATAAATTATAAGAGATTTAAAACCCAGAGTAGCTGCTAATGGCCAGCATTCTTTTCACTTTAAATACGCATTTCCGCACTTGTTCATATTATCCAAGGTATTTCATACATTATTAAAGATAAAAACTTCAAACAGAAAGTATATGCTACAGAATGGATCCATCTACCTGTGCCACAAGTTTCAAGAAAACCCACCTATTTTTACACAGCTCAGTTCAAGGGCCAATTTTATTTTGATCATTTTCACCCTACGTTTTATTTTATAGGTTTATCCATTTCAAATTCCTGCTGCTGTAAGTGGGGACCCTGTACTATAAAATTTGGAGCTGAATGTATATGCCATCAAACTTCCTCAGAAGTTCTTTAGATTTCAAATTTATATTGATGTTCACGTTTCATGATAGTGCTGATGTACCTGGGTGATGAGGCAATCAGTAGGAGAGGAAATGAATGCATACAGAAATTCACTGCATTGCTTAGTGCAATATGGGACCAAAGGCAAATGTCCTGCATTCTGCTGTAAAGATTTCTGTGTGATTTTTGTGAACAGTAGTTTCATGCTTTTGTCTGTCTTCAACTCAACATTTCAGTCCGTTCCTTGTCAGAGCAAAAACATGTAATTGGTTGGGCAGTGCAGACACTTGAATCACGTTCAGGGATTCAGAAGGTTTTGGGTTTGTTGTAGAGCTTTGTTGAAGTGCATTTAGTGATATGGCTACAAAGAGAAAACTTACAGACCAAGGCATCATGGAACTGATATCAGAATCAGACTCTTGACACACATTCATCTGAATATAGAGACATTTCTTCTCCAGAGTGACAGACACACTGAGAATGACATGACATTACTGACACACACTGCACACAGTGAAGTGACAATACAAATTGCTGACCTTCAGTACTTTTACAAGGGATCCCAGTGGATTACAACAAACAGAAGCACCCTAGATCACTAAAAACTAAACTCCAATTACTGTTTTTGTACTCTTCTTTTATGAGATTACACAGCTGTTGATGGAATAGACACAACAGATTTTATCACCAGTATCTGGACACACTGGACAAAGGAGAGTCCCCACTGCCTGAAGCGACTGTTCAAAAAATTTGTTTTTGGCAATTACTTGGCAGATGGGGCATGATCAGAAGGATAATTTGAATTATTACTGGTTAACACAAAACGGTTTTACATGGCCTTTTACAGCAACATTATGAAACATGACAGATTATTTCATATACTTAGATTCCTACATTTTCCCAATAAAAAAAATGCTGACAAGACAGATGACAATTATGAGTGACTGTGGAATATGAGAACTACATATGACAACCTTATTCATATGCCAAACATTACAGCACAACTGAATATTTAGCAAGTGATTAAATGACTGTGCTATTCACAGACAGAGTCACGTTTAAACAGCATATACTGAAGAAACACAAAAGGTTTGAGAACAAAATTTACAAACTTTGTGATCCTAAGGGATATACATAAAATATGAGTGTGTATTTAGGCAAAAGAAGCAATGTGCAAGTCCTTCCATAACATCTACTTACGCAACTGTAACTGTACTGACTGCAAGGCTTGAAAATGTGGGAAATAAACTACACACTGACAATTTCTTTTCATTGCCAGTGTTATACGATGATGTACACACTATGGCAATAAACTGCTGTAGGACTGCTATACCAAACAGAAAAGGGATGCTGAAGAATTTTAGACAGAAAATTAAACTGAAGAATTTTGGATAGAAAATGAATCTGAAGCTGAGTGATATGAGGAATAAGGTAAGAGGTAACTTGACAGACATAGTGTGGAAGGATAAACATAATGTAAACATATTGGCAAACAAGCATTCTCCACAACTGCAGAATAATTTCTGCAATGAGCATGGAAAATCTGAGAAACCAGCCATATTACAAGACTATAATAGACACATGAGGTATGTGGATATATCTGACCACACGACGAAAATTTACAAACTTTGTGATCCTAAGGGATATACATAAAATATGAGTGTGTATTTAGGCAAAAGAAGCAATGTGCAAGTCCTTCCATAACAGCTACTTACGCAACTGTAACTGTACTGACTGCAAGGCTTGAAAATGTGGGAAATAAACTACATACTGACAATTTCTTTTCATTGCCAGTGTTATACGATGATGTACACACTATGGCAATAAACTGCTGTAGGACTGCTATACCAAACAGAAAAGGGATGCTGAAGAATTTTAGACAGAAAATTAAACTGAAGAATTTTGGATAGAAAATGAATCTGAAGCTGAGTGATATGAGGAATAAGGTAAGAGGTAACTTGACAGACATAGTGTGGAAGGATAAACATAATGTAAACATATTGGCAAACAAGCATTCTCCACAACTGCAGAATAATTTCTGCAATGAGCATGGAAAATCTGAGAAACCAGCCATATTACAAGACTATAATAGACACATGAGGTATGTGGATATATCTGACCACACGATGAACACTTACTCTCTTAGCAAAGGGACAAACAAGCTATTTTCCCATCTTCTGGACCTTACCATTCTCAGCAGCTTTATTACGCACGCCTCTTTTTGTTCAAAATTATCAAACCAACAATTCAGGTTGACACTAGTGAGGGATCTAATACAAGAGGCAGGCAGGGTGCATCAACCTAAGACCACAAGACAAGAAAGACAAGCCCCATTCACCAGACAACTAAAAAGACCTGACGTAAGACACAACTAATACTGCCTATGCAACGTAAGAGAATTCGGTGCCATGTGTATTCCACTAAAAACAAAGAAATAAGAATGAAATTCAAGTGTCGAGAATGTCACATAGGGTTACGTGCTAGACATATTTCAAGCTGTATCACACCAAACTGCATTTCTGAGGACCAACTGACACTAAACTGGAAAATTGGAGCACATAAGCACAAGTAACCATTACTACCACCATTGCAATTACTGAACTAATATTTTTCAGTCATATTTTACTGAAGAAATAATGAGGGTGAAGGAGATGTGGATTTTACAAATGGAACAGAGAACTGTCAGAAGGCTCTTATATGTGTATTTACTTCAATTCACAAATATTAAAAATAAATAAATAAATAAGAACAGCCAACTGGAGATGTCTGTAAATAATTTGTGACTGTTGGGGAAAAATCATACAGCTGTTAGAAAGAAACCTCACTAGTGATAATTTTAACTAGACCTAATTTCACATTATCATCTAAATTATACAAACCTCTTAGACAATACTGTGTGTGGGGGGCGGGGGAATGTGCATTTATAAATGCAGAAAATTTTTAAAATGTCATAGCAATGGGGGACAGTGTTTTCCCATTTTTCCTTTGAGGATATGAAATTACTGGGACACTGTTTTCTCATACAGCCTTTAAGGATTACAAGTTCCATGATGGTTACAAGCAAGAAATAGGATAGGTTGCAACACTAATCATTCAAATAAATGAGTAACAGAATAAAATTCTGTTCAATGGACATAATATACATCCAAACAATGTTAAAATGTTTAAAACAGAGAAGATTGTTGTATCTGAGTCTCACCTTTATCACTATGATGCCAGCCACCAGGAAAGTAATCCTTAACAACCTGTGGTGTCTGATATTCTGAGAGAATTCTATCAACCTGATGCTTCTTGCGCCACATCAGTGACTGTGACAGCATCTCCCGTGCCTTCTCCACATTGAAGTCTCTTGCTCTCAGGAACCGCAGAAGTGTAGAATCACTAGGAACCTAGGGAAAAAAAACACACACACACACAATGCAAGTCATTATGTTACCAGCTCTTCAAATGGACCTAATGGGATCAAACTGTCTACATAATGTAAAAACTACATTCCTTCTTTGAATTTCAATACTAAATGCAAGTGTCTTTAAAAAAATGTAAATATGTAAGTAGTACAGAAGAAGAAGGCACAGCCACACATGGACCTAGAGCCCAGTGGGCCCCCTGCCTTCTGACTCTCCAAATTTTACTCTAAATAATATAAATTTTGCAGCCTACTTTGTCTATTTCATGTGTACTGATTTGCCCTATCATCACTTGCTGTAATTACACCCTGTACCTAAAAATATTAACCAAATGCCTTACTACTGACAAGTAGTTGTAACCCTTGTAACATAAATACAATGCTTGATCAAAAGTTTCAAGACAGAGTTCACTTCTCTAGTACCTTACATCACATTGTGATGGGACTTTCAAGAGCATGCCTGGATGTGTTCCTACATGACCTCAATCAGTAAGACCCTACTGCAGCCATTCCATGTGACACAAACATCACAATTAAACGGTAGTGTTTGTGTTGTGTCATATTTAAAACATCAAAGAGCACAGAACAATGCAGGTGTAACAAATTTTATATAAAACTCAAGAAAACAGGTACAAATATTTATGAGAAGAATAAAATTGTTTAGAAAAGGCAATGAGCAATATGCAAGTTCCTACGTGGTTCCACCACTTTAAAGATTGGAGCACACACCTGTAGAAAGTGAGGGGCTTTCTGAATGTCCTTCATGGAGCAGAAAGAGCCCCATGTGTCTGTAGCCACCGATTCACTCAATTGTGCAAAAGCAGACAAAAGTTTCTTTAAAAACATTAATAAAACAAGGGTGTACAGTTATGAATCTGAAACCAAACAATAACCATCAGAATGGAAAACATTATCATGCCACCCAAGAAGGTGCACCAAGTTCAAGGCAAAAGAAGGGTGACAGGTATCACTTTTTTAAATCAAGAAGGGAGTGTGCACCACAAATACACTCTATGAGATCAAAATGTGAAAAAAAACATTTTTATTTGCAAGTACTAAGATTACCCTGATGCAGTTTGCCATAACGAAAAAATGGGAGTCTGGTGCATGGAAAATTCATCATGACCAGACATTGGCACAATCAGCCCAATGTGTGCAGCAGTCTTTAGCCAAACACCAAATTCCACAAGTGAGGCAACTGCTGTACTCATCATTGTCCAAAGTAAATTTTTCCTCCTCCTCCAAATTAAGAATGCCTTGAGAGGTAACTCGTTTGAAGATATGGTAACAATCAAACATAATGGGGCACCGCAACATCTAGATATCCCCAGAATTGAGTATGACAGATTGTACCATCAGTGGAAGAGCACATCCATGCAGAAGTGGCATACTTCAAAGTGGATTAATCCATCATCAATGTAAGTTTTGTATTGCTGATTTCACAGCATGAGTTCAGATACTTTTGATCTGGCACCATAAGTAGGAAACATTTTTAAAAATTTATTTATTATTGATGGCAAGTATTCTCACTTGTGATGCATTTAAAGCTGGCATATGTGGAATGAGGTAGTGCCATGTATGAGAATGTGAGGTAGCGTAATCATGTACATGAAGCAAAACATTATAGCTGCAACTGGGTCCACAGAAACATTGCTATGCTAAAGAAGCAACATCTCAGACAACAAACATAAAACGTAGCACAACTAGACAGTATGGGTTCATCAATATAAAGCAGTACAGACAATGACAAAGTAGATCTGTTGAAAGTCACAGAACAAGTAGGCAGCAAAAAGATAAAGTGTGAAGTCACCAATAATGGAAATCGATTTACCTTGCCCTTCTGAAGATCTGCCACCCATTTTCGAAGCTGAACTAATCTTGATTCCTGCAAGAGGCTCAACTCTCCCAAATAGCGCTGAATGTAGTCAGTGTCTAACTGGAACTGAGATTCTGGAAACATAATTTATGCTCAATAATCACAATTTACTCCTCACAGTTGTATATTAAAAGACTTATCTGTATCTATTCACTGACAAATTTTTAATGCTCTTTATATATTACAGAAAAAAAAAATTATAATAAAAATATTATTCATATCCAATAGAATGTAAGCAGTCTAGAACTGAAAGGGAAAGTTATCCATATGTACGTTATAAAAGCATACAGGGAGTGGAGGTAGAGCTCCACACACACTATTAAGCTAGGCAACAGAGGGATGTAAGCGGTCAGCTTCATGCCCTGATCACTTTACATCCATGGGAACAGCCCCTAGTACCCACTTATACGAGGGTGAGAGGTTGGAAAATTTTCTGGAGAAGAGAAATATCTCTTGCTCCTTCCAGGAAAAAACAGTTCCTCAGTCATACAGCCTCTAGCTCAGTCGCTATACTGACTATGCTACCCTGGCACTGTACATACTCTTTAAAAAATTAAATCCAATCCAAATCCACACATAAATGGAGTAAGCCTGTAGCTCAGTCAGTACATCGACTATGCTATCCTGGCACTGTAAGTGGTTTTAATAAATAAAATCCAATCCAACTGCACATACAAACAGAGGTACCTAATTTAGGTACTACCCTGGCGTTTCTCTGGAAGAAATTACGAAAAATTTCTGCCAATATAGCTCGTTCAGAGGCTGCGATTTAAGCCAAGAAAATTCCAAATATGAGGAAGAAGTGCTATCCAGTTAACAACAACATTCAACAGACAATGAATCAGCCTTCAACAGTCTGCAGAAATGTCAATATATAGAGACAGCTCAATTAAGGTTCTTTTAGGGAGCAGTAAATGTTAATACCAAGTTGAAAAACCTTAGAGATGTTACTTATCACTTAGATTATTCATTTGAAATCCTTAAAATTGAATGTTAAATATAATGAATTGTTAAACTGAGGGCCTTAAATGACGATCCCACTACATATGTGATAAGAGAAGGACATACCTTGATACAGCAAAAGTTTCTTGCTTACTTCAACCATACCCGAGACAAGTATTTGGTATTTTAAATATGAAAGAAAAAGGGAAGACATGAAATAGACAAAAACTGAAAACTGTTATTACTTCCCTTTCCATTGTTTTCTGACTCATAAAACATTTTAAAAATAACAAAAAAAATGAAAATGCATTATCAGTTTAAAAGGTTTTTCATAATCTGCAGTTAAAAAAACAGTTACTTATGAACAAAAACAAACAAATATGCTGACATGCTCTCCAGTAATGTAAACCAATGCACACAGCCATGTTATGCAGCTCTACTGTTTTTCCATTCCATTCGTCAGACACAGAAGTTGCCTTTATATTATGCATTTCGTGCACTACAATCAGTAATCTACAGTAATCAACTACCAAATTGTCTCCAATGTCTCATTTACACATCCATAATTGTATTAAAACAATGAAACTCCTACATGCTTCAAACCTTATATGTTAATCATCAGGGAGTACATCCAATAGTTTTGAATACACTTCAAATTATTTTTTAGGTGGATGAAGCTTGATTGCTTGTGTAACATGTACAGGAACTTAAGAGTGTACTGGATGCATTCCATGTAGAATGGTTAAGTATACAATGCCGAATGGAATTCACAGTGTACAAAAGGCAGCAAGTGTATGTGTTGGAGGTTGTCATGGCACCCTCTGCTTAGCCAGACCATGAAGAAGCAACCAGTCTCTCATTTCAATGCATTGTCTCCAATCTCTGAATGTTAATACACTGTAGAGAAGTAAATGTGTTATGAAAACATGGATCAGTTAAAACAATATTCTTTTTTGAAGCAAGTATGCAGAATGATTAGAATCAAGACAGTACAAGCTAAGTGGAAAAGTCAGGATGTAAAAATCTCAATGGACCTCAATGTTACATTATACATTCATTTCCAGTCTTGCATTTCTTTTTAAATGTACTTTTGATAAGAATGACTACAATATAAAACAGGACTGCAAAATATTTGTGACAACCATCACACAATTTTACAAAAGTGTATGTCACTGCCATCAACACAACCGATTACTAATATTACTGACTATCTTTTAAATACTATGGCAACATGTTTGGACCCACATCTAGGTCATCTACAGGCCAATATTTTACATAAAATAAATTACAATCGCACGCTCAATTATAAGTCTAAGATCTCAATCCATACATAACATATAATACATGTTGCTTATTAATATTACAGCTTTAAAATTGTTAAAATCATTGAAATATGTAAAAGTTCCACAATATTAAAAAGAGTTCCAATATTGAGAACGCCTTATTTAATGGATGGTCTGAAAAGTTCTCGGCCTCGAACATAGATGGCAACACTATCGGCAAGATTTTTTCCCCCTAAGTTGGTACATCTGTCATAAGCATCCATGTGAAATTGCAAGTCACTCAATCATGTAGTTTGTTTTATACAACTGTCTGAAGTAGGAGTGTTGTCTGTATCCCTTAAAACGGATAAAATTGAGTATCATGCAGTTATAAAATTCTTTATAAAATAAGGCTTAATGCCAAATGGAATTCATTCAAAGTTCATAAAAGTTTATGGGGACTCTTCTCCTTCGTTCTCAACAATTAAGAAATGGGCTGCCAAGTTTAAACGTGGCTGTACAAGCCTTGAAGATGATCCACATGAAGGACGTCCAAAAAGTGCAACAACATCAGAAATCATTGAATAAGTGCACGATATGGTATTGGATCACCGGCGGATAAAAGTGCGTGAAATTGCTGAGACTACAGGCATTTCAAAAGAACGTGTAGGATACATTTTGCATGAAGAATTGGATATGAAAAAGCTATGCGCAAGACGGGTGCCGCGCCAGCTCACAACAGATCAAAAACGCAATCGCAAGAAAATCTCTGAACAGTGCTTGGAGCATTTTAACAAAAATAAAACTGATTTCGTGCGTCGGTTTATTACTATGGATGAAACCTAGATTCACCATTACACACCAGAATCGAAAGAGCAGTCAAAACAGTGGACAGAAGCTGGTTATTCAGCACCTAAGAAGGTCGGTTCCATCAGCAGGAAAGGTCATGGCATCGGTGTTTTAGGATGCTGAAGGCATTTTGTTTATTGATTATCTTGAAAAGGGTAAAACAATAACCGCAGAATATTATTCCAGTCTTTTAACCAGACTAGACAAAAAAATTCCTAAGACAAGACCTGGTTTACAAAAGAAAAAAAATCATCTTTCATCAGGACAATGCACCCGCCGACAAAAGTTTTTTGGCAATGGGAAAATTAAGGGATCTGCATTATGAATTGTTGGAACATCCACCCTATTCCCCACATTTGGCTCCCTCTGACTTTTATCTCTTCCCAAAACTCAAACTCTTCCTCGCTGGTCAGTGTTTTTCTTTGAATCAAGAAGCGATTGCAGCTGTAGAGGGGTAATGGTGCTGGAATAAACGTATTAGCCTTAAGGGAGATTATGTTAACAAATAAAAATAATTTTGAAATTATAAATTCGTTTTTTCATTGTTAGACCGAGAAATTTTCAGACCACCCTTGTATTGCAGTGTCTTCCCAGAAGCATTTGCCTGTTTGTTTCTGGTAGCATATGATAAAGACATCAACGTGTTGTAGTAATGGATCATGTACAGTATGAAATTCTTGTTCCATTAATCTAGTAGGTATATGAGAAAATGTGTTATATTATAATTTATTTAATTTATAATTGTACATTTTTAAATATATGTTGTTGATCTGAGTAGTGGCACTTGCATGGATAGACTGTTAGACCGGAATAAGAATTTCATGTTGTACATGATCAATTGGGGCACGCAGTAGCACAGTTGGTTGAGGCACTGCGCTACAAGTCGGAAGGTCGCAGGTTCGATTCCCGATGGTGTCATTGGAATTCTTCATTGACATAATCCTTCCAGCCGCACTATGGCCCTGGGGTTGAATCAGCCTCTAACAGAAATGAGTACCAGGAATATTTCCTGGGGGGTAAAGGCGGCCAGTGCATAGGGCTGACAACCTTACCATCTTCATGTGCTGAATGTCTTGAAATTTGGGAGCCTCAACCTCCTGGAACCCTCAGGGCCTGTACAGGCCTGTAATTGGATTGCTTTACCTTTTACCTTTTAACACGATCAATTAATACATACCACATATCAGTTGCTTTATCATATGTCATCAGGTAACAAATAAGCAAATGCTTCTGGAAAGAAACTGCAATAAATAAGGAATTCTCAATATTGAAATGCTCTTCATATTATTGCACTGTCACATACTCTAATGATTTTAACAATTTTGAAACTGTAATATTAATAAGCAACATGTGCCACATATTACGAATGGATTGCGACTTCAAACTATCAACATATAATTAAGCATGCAATTGTAATTTAATTTATGTAAAATATTGGACTGAATATAACCTAAATTTGGGCCCAAACATGTTGCCATAGTATCTCAAGATCTATCAGTTATATTAACAAACAGCTGTGTCATTGGCTGTTACATAATCATTTTCAATACTACAAAACACAACGGAATATACAAGATGAAAAATACAATCTTCCATTTCTTATTAAGACAGACCATGCAAGCCACATAAGTTCCAGTGAAGTTACGTCCATAGCCTGCAAGATTTTACAAAAACACTTAAATTATGCTCCTCTATCAGAACAAAGGATAGCTTTTATACTGATTCGGTGAACTTAACACATGTAAGTAAATTTTGTAAACAATTATTTGTAACAGGATTTGTGCATACTGAATGGGAAGACATCATATGTTTGAAGCAACAGACTGAGAGATGTGAGAAAATATGAAATAATACACTCCACCATCCTCCATGCTCTTTCAGTTTCATGTATGTTCTAATAATAAAATTAGCGCAAGTGTATAACAGTTATAATTTTATAGAATAGAATTTTTTGTTTCATAAAAAATATCAGTGACAGTGAAAGGCTGCATGATGTTCTTCCATTGTTAAAAAATAATGTTAAGTTCTAAAAATTTAACCATAATTAATTGCATATTAATTTTTATTAATAATTAGTTAATAGCAAATTTAGTCCTTTAATTTCATAGTATAAAATAAATTTTCCTTTAAAAAATCAAATAGTTTGTGACCCACACAGGATTTGTAGATTTTATTTAAAGTGGCCTTGATGTAATAATATGATGCTCTGCACTGTATTACACTGCACATCAAAATGAACAGTCTTCTTTTCCTTTTTCAAATAAAGGCATGTGATTCAAGAAAATTTTAATGTACTAAACATCAATCTTGGTTTAAAAAGTTTGTATCAACCATCATGTCCAACAAACAGAATAAAAAATTAAACATTCAACAAGCAACAAAACAGATGGCCAGGTATTAACATGTACATGTAAGTCTCTCAACTGTTCAGTGCATGCCATGACAACCACTAGACCAGTAATGGACAAACAACATTCGGCATTATATTAACACACTGTAACATTTATTAAAGAAATCATAAATCTTGAATTCTAAAAAAATGGTGAAGGACAGAACAGTTAAGATTCTCAAAATCTGCACATTAAAGTACAGAGTACTCACCTACTTCACACAAAGTGAAAAATCATTGTTTTACAGTGTCGCTCAGCAATAATTAAATGGAAATAAAATTGTGGCAAATGTTAATACAAATCCTTGGTGAGAGAACCAATATGGAAACTAACCTGATGAGAAATGTGGTGTTGTTTTGCTGGCAGCAGCAGAAACACTGTAGTCAGAAGCAGATGCTCCCAATGCAAATTCTCCCGAACTCTGGCTTATATTACCCTGTGCTCTGAAAAGAAAGAAAACTAATTTTAACACACTCAACAGGGTAATAGGAAAAAATTAACATAGAGAGATAAGCTCTCAAATTTAAACATGACTAAGGTGCCCATTCCACATTTTCTTCAAATAAATGTACACAAATTGCAACTATATATTCTGTTGGCATAAGGTTCATATTTCTGTGACCATCAATCTACATAAAAATTCAAGGGGCCATATTAATTTCAGCTATTGCACATTACATACTCAAATTTTAATTTTTTGTATTGTATCTACTTTTTGACACTTGTTTCTAAACTGTCCAGTTAAACAGTGACTAGGTGAAAACTGTTGGTCCAAGGGTTAAGCAGACAGTGCTTAATTTTATTTGCTGTGATACTTTGCACTTTCCTGCCAATGGTTTCTATGCTCACTAGTGAAAATGAATGGGATGGAAACTGGTTGTACAGAGCACAACACAAATACAGATAGTTATGCAGCTTATTCTAGTAATATAATACAATACCTCAAATCATCATCATTATCATCATCATCTTGAATTGCCTTATGAGGCTCAGACCATGGAGGTAGATATGTCACTCCTTCTTTCTTCAACTCATTTATAAAGTGTTCAATGATTTCCTTACCCTGAAAATGACATGTTTAAAAGTATAACAACCGTGCAGTTTAAAGAATATTGTCTTCTGGTATATGAAACCAAGTAATCTGGTAGAAATTTACAGAAATTTTACAGAAACATAAAAACAATGGCAGCAGGTTCCTCTGTCAATAAATTCCTAACAGCCTACACATTATCTCACTCCACTGGCCAGTGTTCTTTGCAGTCACCTCTGTCAGAAAGTTACATCCCACAGAAACATACCAGTTTGCAAAGGGCCACAACAGTGACTGTCAAGTTTCCTCACACTCTAATCAAGACCTAGCACAAAATAGATGAAATTACAAAGATTAACATAGCCAATGTTATGTTGTGATGTAATTCAATCTGTAAGTGTCAACACTAAATAAAATATAATTTTTTTAATATTACCTTGGCAATATTTTGTGAATACTGTTTCATGGCCAATTTTTCCATGGAATTTTCAAATCCAAAGAAAGACCTGATATCAAGACTTGCTGACTGTTCAAAACATGTCCAATCAGAGTTTTCTGGGTGAACCTGTCAATTAAAACAATTATTAAAATTGTGCAGTATTTTCTTCTATACACAATGTCTCATCTATTAACTTCAAATTTATGGCACAACTGGAGAAAGGGAGACCAGGAGAAGGGAAAAAAGCATGAAATACAAAACACAATTAAAGATATTTATATTTGTGTTGATGGTATTACAAAATTTACTGACACACAAAACAAAGACCATGTTTCATCTTTGCAAAATTTTTCAGTCATTAAGTATATATACAATTAGTAAATACAGAACATCTAAAGTAAAATACATGTGGACTTAATAAAAGAATATATCTACAAGTACATACATCATTTAAAAGCACCCATCTTCTGCCTGTTATACTGTGTAACTTAAGACAGCAATAACAATAACAGATAAGGAAATTTAAAAATTGTTCCTTCTGGGAAAGAAAACATGGAAAAAGCATCAATTTCATTATTCTGTGAATGGGGACAATTGCAAGTTAATTTCCTTCCCATAAGAAAAGCAACTGAACTACGATGACGGCAGCGTCGACGATGATGACGACGACGACGACGACGACGACGACGACGACAACAACAACAACAACAACAACAACAACAACAACAACAACAACCACCACCACCACCACCACCACCACCAAGCTAAAATTAAGCTACATGCTAATTCTTTACAGACCTTTTATTCTGTTATATGATACAGCAATATGGTCATGAGAGACAGAATGATACTGCTTAGGGCTACCATATGCTCTTTTCCCCAGACACGTCCTCTTTTTCAACCCAAAAATTTCTATCCTGGCTGTTTTTTTTAAATTTGTAGAAATGTCTGAGTTTTTGATTATTTGTCATTTCTTACAGCTTTCACATATTTTAATAGTATTAGAATGCAAAAAAATTATACACACTTTTCAAGAAATATGCAATATGCCTTCTGGAACTTTGCTAAAGGAACAGGGCTCCACTAACCTAGTACAGAATATGGGGCACAAAGGGCCTGTTTTAAGGCCTAGGTGCATCAGGCCTGGAAGGGCTTGAATCCAAACCCTATTCTATTCTACCTAAAGACCCACTTAAATATAATAAAGAAAGACTGGGAATTAATGAAGTTAAACAAGAATATGCTAATAAATTAGTAAAGTGGATTCAAGAGGCAGAGGGAAAAATAATCTAAACTGGTCAGTGCTACAATAAATCGTTACAAATACAGTAGATAAAGTTACACGTAAAGAGGAAAGAAAGGTAAGAAATGGATGGTTCAATGAAGAATGTGCCAAAGCCAACAAAAATAAATACCGAGGCTTATAGTAAAATGATACAAAGGCATAAGACTAGAGAGGCAGAATGATATAAAGAAATAAGAAAAATAGGAAGAAAATCCATAGAAAGAAATATAAGGAACACTTTGAAGAAAAAAATGAAACAAGTAGAAAAACTACATAGACAGAAAGGGATGAGAAGAATGTACCAACTGGTAAACGACAATAGGAATGAATTTAAGCCATATATGTCTGATTGTAGAGATAGTATTGGGACGGTCTTGAATGAACCATCTGAAAACATGGAACAATGGAGCCAACATTTTCAGAACTTACTGAGAGATCCGAATGTTATAAGTATGATCACCCAAGAAATGGGAGAAGTGGAAAAGAATATTGAAAGAACAAAAGAATAATGGGATGAAAATAGACCCCCAACAATTGATGTTGTGAAGAAAGGCTGAAAAATAACAGATCGTCTAAACCAGACAATATTACAGCAGAACTACTAATAATAAAACAGGAAATAATAGAGGTAACCCTCCATAATATTGTTTGTCAAATATGAAAGGAAGAAATTATCCCTGAACAGCGGAAGGATGGACTTATCTACCCTCTTCATAAAAAGGGAGACCAATTAGACCTGAATAACTGTAGAGGAATTACTGTATTGAATACGGTATACAAAATTTTCTCTAACATTTTGTATGTTGCCTCCAACCCCACATAGAAAATACTGTTGGTAAATACCAGCATGGATTTAGAAAGGGCAAATCGACATTTGATCAAATTCAGTCCATGAGATAGATCCTGGAGAAGACCTCAGAATATGGGATCAGCATGTTTCATGTGGTCAGTAATTTCAAGGCTGCCTATGACACCATAAGAAGAAATAAATTGCTCGAGGCCTTGAAGGAATTTATGATACAACAAAAGTTACAAAGACTGGTTCAATAAACTCTTAAACATGTGACATGTACAGTTAAATTCACAGTAACTTATCAGAACAATTCGAAACATCAGTGGGATTAAGACAAGGGGATGCTCTGTCTTGTATGTTTTTTAATCTAGCATTGGAGAAGGTAATCAGGGATTCAGAAATAGAAACTGAAGGAACTACATACAATAAAAGTACCCAGATACTTGCTTACACAAATGATATAGTAACAGTAGGTAGATCCATAGAAGTACTGAAGGAAACAATGAAGAAATCAATGAAAACAGCATGACGAAATCAATGAAAACAGCACAGGTAATGAGACTTACAATCAGCATGCAGGAAACAAAAATACATGGAAGTAACAAAAAACCAACTAATACTAAAATGTCAAACATTGATGACCAAGAATATGGGAGGGTAAAGGAATTGAAGTATCTAGGAACAATATGAACAGAAGAAAATGATATAACTACAGGAATAAAGCACCAAATAACTATTGCTAATAAAACTAGCTATGGTTTAAAGAAACAGCTAAACTCCATCGAATTTGAAACGTCAGACTAAATGCATGTTATACAAAACCCTTACAAGACTGATACTTACATATGGAATTGAATGCTGGCCCCTCTCAAAGAAGGATGGAATTATGCTCCAAATCTTTGAAAGAAGAATATTAAGAATGATTTACGGTCCTGTCACGATAATGGTATATGGAGAAGAAGATATAATAGTGAGCTTTATACCCTTTACAAAGAACCAGACAAAGTCAAAGTGGACAAATTACGAAGATTGAGGTGGCCGGGACACCTCTTTAGAATGCAAGAACTGGACCACTGCAGAAAGCCCAATCTACTTAAACCAGAAGCACTTGACATGTAGAAAAACCTAAGCTAAGGTGGCTTGAGTCAGTTGAGGAAGATCTACAGAACATGGGTGTAAGGAACTGAAAACAAAACTCTCAAAATCGAGAACAGAGGAGGACAATTTTTAACAAGGCTAAGGTTCACCAAGAACTGTAATGCAAGCAGAGGGAGAAGGAGAAGGAGGAGGAGGAGAAGAAGGGGGAGAAGCATGAGGAGGAGGACATGGAGAAGGATGA